>OLIS01000078.1_pt1 | contig 66305 bp, 76 predicted proteins | sample 1601351 | NCBI WGS metagenome assembly OLIS01 (sample SAMEA2452122, study PRJEB22498) | human gut metagenome | biome: human feces; feature: human gut; material: feces | place: Australia | collected 2012
CATTAGGTATCATGATGACTATCACCTATGTGCTGGGGAGTTTGTCCGGCACAGTAACCCAGGTTACTGGTTTTATCAAAGGCTATCAGGATTCCAAGTTATCTTATGAACGAATAGAAGAGATTCAGAAAGTCCAAGAGGAAAATGATAAATGTGATATCACGCTCGCAGACAGTACACGGATTGAAAGTGGATTCTTTTTGGAAAACCTATCGTTCAAATATACCGGAACATTTAATCCTTATGTTCTTAACAATATCTCGGTAAAAATCCCTGTCAATAGAGTCACAGCAATCGTGGGTGCAAGCGGAAGCGGGAAAACAACTCTTATGAAACTATTGTTGTCATTTTATTATCCGCAGAAAGGCAATTTATATTTAGATGGGCAGAAAATGTTCAGGATAGACACAAATGAGTGGCACAAGCGATGTGGCGTAGTTATGCAGGATGGTTTTATTTTCAGTGGCACCATTGCTAAGAACATAGCTTTACATGAAGAAAAGCCAGACCTAAAAAGACTAGAAGAGGCAGCAAAAATAGCCTGTATAGATGTGTTTATTAATCGTTTACCTATGAAGTATAATACAAAAATAGGTAATGCAGGCATTGATTTGAGTGGAGGGCAAAAACGTCGTGTTGCGATTGCCGGTATTTTAGTATTGAATCCAAAAGTTTTGGTTTTAGATGAGCCAACTGCAGGTCTTGATCCTCAAGGTGCTCAAGAAATGATGACTTTGTTTATGAACTTAAATAAAAAGGAAGGCAAAACCGTTCTTTTAGTAACTCACGATATGGAGCATGTCATGAATTATTGTGATCATGTAATTGTGTTAAGTCATGGTGAAGTAACGCAGGAAGCAGATGTGAAGGAATTTTTTAAGCATCCTGAATATCTACAAGAGATTGGTATCAATCCACCTAGTATTGTGCGTTTAAAGATGCAATTAGAAGAAAATGGATTTGAGATGAATCCAGATATTATGGATATGAATTCACTTGTGGATTCAATAGAAAAGCAGGTGAAGAAACATGAATAATGTTGCGTTAGGACAATATATGCCATTAGATTCTGTGGTTCATAAGATGGATCCTCGATCTAAGATTATGATCATGTTGTTTTTAATGGTTGCGATATTTATTCCTGCAGGAGTCCTTGGATATGTGATTATAGGTATTTTTATTTTATTGAGTTTGTATTTATCAAAATTAAATATTAAATATGCATTAAGAACAATGAAACCAATGTTATGGATGATGGCTTTCTTGTTGGTTATTAACCTATTGGTTATTAAAACAGGAACACCTTTGTTTTCAATCAAAGGATTTACAATCTATAGTGATGCCGTAAATCAAACGTTGTATATTGTGGTTCGTTTAATGTTGATGGTCATTATCACAACTGTATTAACAGCAACAACAAAGCCTTTGGATTTGACTTTGGGAATTGAAAAATTGTTGAAGCCTTTTGAAAAGGTTGGTGTACCAGCTCACATTATTGCGATGATGATCAGTATTGCGTTGCGTTTTATTCCAACATTGATTGAAGAAACACAGCGTATTATGAATGCACAGGCAAGTCGTGGTGTGGATTTAGAAAATGGGAGTATTAAAGAAAAAATCATGGCCATTTTATCTTTGATTGTTCCATTATTTGTTTCTGCCTTTGATCGTGCAGATCAACTTGCGAATGCGATGGAAGCTAGAGGGTATGATCCTTCTAGAAAAAGAACACGTTACAAAGTGTTAAAGATGCAGACTATCGATTACGCTTCAATGATTTTAAGTGTTTTCGTTCTTTGTGCTTGTATTGGTATTTGGGTATTATGATTGTAAAAGCACTTGTCAGCTATGATGGTTTTAATTATGCAGGCTGGCAAAAACAAGAGAATGCGTTAGGCATTCAACAAGTGATTGAAGAAGCTTTGTATAAAATTACTAAAGAGAATGTGGATGTTGTTGCGAGTGGAAGAACGGATGCTGGTGTTCATGCGTTTGGTCAAGTCTTTCATTTTGAGACAAGTAAAAATGTTCCGGCTATTCAATATGAAAGAGCATTAAATGCATTGCTTCCTAAAGATATTCGTATTTTAAAAACGGAAGAAATGCCCGATGATTTTCATGCACGTTTTAGAGCTGTAGGCAAACGTTATGATTATTTTTGTTCGTACGATATAAAGAATCCTTTTAATTATAAATATCGTAATTTATTAACTAAAAAATTGGATATTGAGACGATGAAAAATGCATCAAAAGTATTCTTGGAATCTCATGATTTTACGAGTTTTGCATCGAGTAAAATCGATCCTAGAAAGCCTAGAGTTAAAACGATTTCAAATATTGAAATTAATGAAGAAGGTACAGATGTGCATTTTATCTTTGAGGGTACAGGTTTTTTAAGGTATCAAGTTCGTATGATGACGGGTACTTTAATTGCGGTAGGTCAACATAAGATAGATATTGATGATGTGCAAAGAATGTTAGATGCGAAAGATAAGTCGGCATGTCGTTATAATGCACCGAGTTGCGGATTATATTTAGTGGAGGTAAAATACAATGAAACAAACTAATTTTCATACACATACTTCACGTTGTCATCATGCCTTTGGTAATGATGAAGAATTTGTTCGTACTGCCATTCAAAATGGTTTTGAAGTATTGGGCTTTTCAGATCATGCGTGTTGGAAATATGACTCCGATTTTGTGGCGCATATGCGTATGAAGCTTGATGAATTTGATGATTATAAAGATAGCGTTTTATATCTGAAAGATAGATATAAGAAGCAGATTGAGATTCGTTTTGGTTTAGAAGCTGAATACTTTCCTAAATATATGGATTGGTTATTGGATTTCTGTATTGAAAATGAAATTGATTATTTGATTTTTGGCAATCATTATTATGGTACAGATGAGGATCATATTTATTTAGGTGGAGCGAAAGGAAAATATATTAAAGGCTATTTTGATACTTGTGTGGAAGGTATGAAAACGGGTATGTATGTATACTTGGCACATCCAGAATTGATTTTAAGAAGTACGGGTGGTGTAATAACACCAGAAATCGAAGAGGGATTCCACAGAATTTGTAAGACAAGTCAAGATTATAATGTTCCATTAGAATTTAATGTGTTGGGTATGCAGCACAATTTACGTATGGGCTATGAAGAGTATCCACATTCTAGATTCTGGCAAATTGCCGGTCAATATGATGTCAAGGCTATCATTGGTATGGATGCACATGAGGTAGGCGATTTAAATAAAAAATGGTATGATTTTGCTTTAGAAAAACTATCTGAATTTGATGTAGAAATCATAGATGATATACCTTCAATTGATTATAAAAAGATAAAAGAAAACAAGATTAAAGTTTAGCTAAAATAAAGCTAAACTTTTTCTTTTTTTTCATTGACTTTTATAGGGATATTGCATATCATATTAGGTGGCTAAACTCTGGCCTTTTGAGCCCCGGTAAACGCTCAAATCAAGGAGGAAATTAGATATGCGTCAAACTACTATGGCAAAACCTGCCGATGTAACACGTACATGGTATGTAGTTGATGGAAACGGACAAACTTTAGGACGTTTGGCTTCAACTTGCGCTCATGTATTAAAAGGTAAACACAAACCTACATACACACCAAATGTTGACTGTGGTGATTATGTAATTGTGATCAATGCTGACAAGGTCGAAATGACTGGAAACAAGTTGAATACTGAAAAGTATTACAACCACTCTGGATACTTTGGAGGTATGCGTGTGCGTACAGCTAAAGAAATGAAAGAGAAATACCCTGTTGAATGGGTTGAAAGAGCAATCAAAGGTATGTTACCTCACACTAAATTAGGTGATGTACAACGTGGACACGTATTCGTATACGCTGGTAGCGAACACCCACATGCTGCTCAAAAACCTGTTGAATTGAAGGTAAGAGGATAAGGAGGAATAGAATATGAAAAAATCTAACACTGTTCAATATCATGGCGTTGGACGTCGTAAAAAATCTGTTGCTCGTGTCTTTTTACGTCCAGGTACAGGTAATATCGTAGTCAACGGAAAAACTTTGGAAGAATACCTTCCATTGGAAACTTTACGTATGGTTGTTAAATCACCATTAGAAATCACTAACACAGTTGATCAATTTGATGTGATTATCAATGTACAAGGTGGAGGATACACTGGTCAATCTGGTGCTATGCGTCACGGAATCACTCGTGCTTTAATGGAAGCTAGTGAAGACTACCGTCCAGTATTAAAAGCTGCAGGATTCGTTACTCGTGACCCTCGTGCTAAAGAACGTAAAAAGTACGGTCTTAAAGCAGCTCGTCGTGCTCCACAATTCTCTAAACGTTAGTATTTTACTTACTAAGAGAATGCAAAAGCCTTTATATAAAGGCTTTTTTCTTTTGCCTAATTGAGATAAAATTGTATGCGTAGGCCACAAACAGGCCACAAACATTTTTAATAGAAAAACCTCAAAGAATATCACTTCGAGGGCATTTTTAAATTTTGTTGATCGCATCCAACAAGGTCTGATAATCCATATGAGTATATACTTTTTCAGTTAAACTCATTGCACCTTTATGGCCAACAATCTTCTTAATCGTCGTTGGATTTACATCTGCTTTTGTAAGTAACGATATACAAGTATGCCTTGTATCATGTGGAGTTTGCTTCATGTTTAATTGTTTCATACTCCTGCATCAGTATTGACTTACCCGATTTTCTGATACCGGTAATAACTTTTATATCAGGCGTATCCTTCAGATTCTTTATTCGATTCAGGTATTCAGTTCTTTCAATGGTTCCCATAGTATTGCCTCACTTTCAAAAAATGAAAATTTTTAAACTTTTGAAAGTGAATAGTATGCTTTTGTTAATTTTTTTCTTTATATTTTAAGAATTCTTAGATATTATTGGAATAGTTGGAGGTGTATAACATGAAATTGGAAAAAAGGATAGAACTATGTGATTCTATGACACCGCTAGAGTCAGAAATTGCATCTTATATTTTAAATAATAAAGATGCGGTTACGAAACTAAAGATTCAAGAATTGGCTGATATACTTTTTATATCAAAATCTGCGATTCATCGTTTTGTGAAAAAGATTGGGTTTAATGGATTCAATGATTTAAAAGTGAGTATCGCAAAAGAAAATGCTGATTTATTAGAAAACAATTCCTATATCAATGTGAATTATCCATTTCAGGCAAAGGATAATCCAAGACAGATAGCTTTTAAGCTTTTAGAGCTTTATGAGAAGGCTATTAAAGACACATTTGAATATGTTGATTTAGACCAAATCAAAGCAGTTTCGCAATTAATAGATTCGGCAGATGTAATTGATGTTTATACTCATGCCCATAATTCTAATATAGCAGAAAATTTTCAAGATAAAATGTTGACTATTGGAAAAAGTGTAAACTGTCCAAGTAGCTTTTATAATCAAAGATTAACTGTATTGGCTTCGGACCAAAAACACGTAGCGATTATTCTATCTTATTCGGGAAAAGCTACATTTATATTGCCGATTGTAAAAAAATTATATGAAAAAGGTGTGAAAGTTATACAAATTGGAAAAGCAGGAAGTAATTATTATTCTCAATATGTGACATATCATTTATCGATTAGTGATTCTGAAAATAATCGAGATAGAATGTCTCAGTTTTCAAGTCATATAGCTATGCAATATATTATGGATGTTTTGTATGGTTGTATTTATAATGAGAAAAGGAAACAAAATACAAAATATATTTATGATTCAATTGATTATATGGATGATCGACCAAAGGATTAAAAAGATTCAAAAAGTTTCAGATATTTTTGAATCTTTTTTATTTTGTGTAGAAAAAACTATCTTCGATGCTTGGGCATATTGAATAACAACTGGGTAAAAAGTAAATTAAAGCTATCAATAGAAAAGGAGAAAACATGATGGAAAAAGGATTGAAAATTGTTACTATTGGTGGCGGAAGCAGCTATACACCTGAATTGATGGAAGGCTTTATTAAACGTTATAATGAACTTCCTATTAAGGAAATTTGGCTTGTCGATATTGAACAAGGAAAAGAAAAAGTGAATATTGATGCCAAAATGTCACAACGTATGTGGGATGCAGCAGGTTATGATGTAAAGGTACATGTATCCTTTGATCGTAGAGAAGCATTAAAAGATGCGGATTTTGTGACAACACAATTTAGAGTAGGCTTATTGGAAGCTAGAATTAAAGATGAGAGAATTCCTTTGTCTTATGGAATGTTAGGACAAGAAACAAATGGAGCTGGTGGAATCTTTAAAGCATTTAGAACAATTCCTGTAATTCTTGATATTGTAGAGGATATGAAAGAATTATGTCCAAATGCATGGTTAATTAATTTTACAAATCCAAGTGGAATGGTAACTGAAGCAGTTATTAAATACGGAAAATGGGATCGTTGTATTGGTTTATGTAATGTTCCAACGATTGCTATGATGAAAGAGCCTATTGCATTAAATGTAGATCCAAATGAGTTGATTTATCAATTCGTAGGGTTAAATCACTTTCATTGGCACAAAGTATATGATAAAGATGGAAATGAATTAACAAGTAAAGTAATTGATGCTATGTTGGATGGAAAAGATGTTGGTCTTCCAGCAAACATCAATAACGTTCCTTTCTTTGGAGAACAAATCAGAGAAATGAATATGATTCCTTGTGGATATCATAGATATTATTATCGTCAACAAGAAATGTTAGAGCATAGTTTGATGGAATATGAAACAATTGGTACTCGTGGTCAACAAGTAAAAGAAACAGAAAATAAATTGTTTGAATTATATAAAAATCCGAATTTAGATCATAAACCAGAAGAGTTATCAAAACGTGGTGGTGCTTATTACAGCGATGCAGCGTGCGAATGTATCAATGCGATTTATAACAATAAGCAGACTCATATGGTTGTTAGCACAAAAAATAGAGGAGCAATTCCAGAATTGCCTGAAGATTCAATAGTTGAAGTAAGCTGCTATATTGGGGCAAAAGGAGCAATGCCTGTTGCTTGGGGAAAATTACCAAGTGCACAAAGAGGATGGCTTCAATGCATGAAAGCAATGGAAGAGTGTACAATCGAAGCCGCAGTTACTGGTAATTATGGATTGGCACTTGAAGCATTTACATTAAATGAATTGATTCCATCAGGAGAAAATGCAAAGCGTGTTTTAGATGAATTGTTGATTGCACATAAGAATTATTTACCACAATTTAAGTCTACAATTGAAAAATTAGAAAAAGAAAATGTAACAATCAAAGATTCAGTAGTGAACGAGATTATTGCTCATGAGCGTTAAAAAAGAAGTATTTGGAATACATCCATCGGGTAAAGAAGTTTACAAGTTTGAAATCGTGAATAAACAAGGAATGAAAGCAGTAATCACTAATTTTGGTGCTATTCTAATATCCTTGTTTGTTAAAGATAAAAAGGGTAAAGGAATTCAAATCATTTATGGACCACAAGTGACAGTTATAAAAAGTGATTTTGAAGAATACGTAGAGAAAGTGAGTCAATAATGTTTTTTAGAAAGAAAGTTAATGAATTAGAAATCTTTAAATGTGCGCAAGGAGACATTGTGCCTATTGAAAATGTTCCTGATTCAGTTTTTGCAGACAAATTACTAGGTGATGGAATCGCAATCAACCCTAGTAATGGAGAAATTATTTCACCTGTTGACGGACAAGTTGTTATGATTCAAGATAGTCTTCATGCGATTGGGATTCAATCAGAGGATGGTATTGAAATATTGATTCATGTTGGATTGGATACAGTCGAATTAAAAGGCGAAGGATTCGTTAAGAAAGTGAATATAAATGATAGAGTGAATAAAGGTCAGCCTATTGTATGTTTCGATAAAGAAATGATTGAAGAAAAAGGCTATAATATGATTACGATGATGATAGTTGTTAATGATGAGCGTATTTCTAAATTGGAAAAAGGCGATCAATTAGACAAACTTCTAATAAAAGTTCAATATAAATAATAAAACTGTAGCGATATGTGAGTTGCTACAGTCTTTTTGTATATTAAAAAAACAAAATCTCACAATCCATTTCGAATACAAAAAGGATTATCGAAAGTGCAATTAAACTATGAGGCTAAGTCATTTTAAACGTGATTTTTCTTATTATTCCAAGTACCGATGACTTCATTAACTGTTGATACTGTTACAAAAGCTTCAATATCACTTTCTTGAAGATAATATAGTAATTTTTTATATTCATTTGTAGCCATGATTGTGACAAGCTCTGTATGCTCGGTCTTATCATAACCACCTTTTGCCGAATATAAAGTAACACCACGCTTTAATGTGTTCATTATATAATCTTGAATGACTTCATATTCTTTGGATAATATACAAATCTTCTTTTTCTTATTAAAACCATCAATAAAATAATCTACAGCTTGACCATTGGCTAGTGTTGCCAATGCGCCAACCACTAAAGCGCCAATATCATATACAATTAGACTTGTTGTACAAATGAGTAGTCCGACTAAAGTACAAGCTTTGCCTAGATCCATATGTGTATATTTATTGATAATTTTCGCAATAATATCCGTTCCACCACTCGATGCGTTTACACGAAATAGAATGGTTTGTCCAAATGCTAAAATCAATGTATAGGTAGCCATGTCGAAAACAGCATTTTGTGTTAAAGACATGTTATTTGGATAAATTTTTTCAAATACAGCTAGAAATAAAGGTAATAACAAAGAGGCATAAATCGTTTTTGCCCCAAACTCTTTACCAATTAGAACGATACCTAGAATCAACAATAAGACGTTGATCACAAAGGTAAGTGTAGAAATAGATAGGCTTGTGATTTTAGCTAAAACCATAGCTAAACCAGTAACACTTCCAGTGATAACTTCACTAGGAATTAAGAAGAAATATATGGCGACACTGATGATAAACATGGCGAGTGTGATAGTTAAAAAGCTTTTTAATGTATTCGTTTTCATTTGTAAAACCTCCACTTTTTATTATGCCAAAAAAAGTGTAAAAAAAGAAGAGCATTATCTCTTCTTCGCATCGGTTTTATTAAATTTATCTCTACGCTTTGTGGATTGAATGAATAGACGTTTCATTTCTTGTGTATCTTCTTGTTCTAAAGAATCTCTAAAGTGAGAGATTGAATCGATAAACTGGTTGATTTCATCTAATAAGATATCTTTATTCATGATAAATAATTCGGTCCATAAATCTTCATTGATTTTCGCAATACGCGTTAAATCCCGAAAGCTATCTCCCGTATATTCTACAAGATGTGCATTGTCATGTGTATTCATTAAAGATACCGCAATGACATGGGTTAATTGAGATAAAAAGCCAATCATTTTATCATGCTCTTCAATGGATAGAGTACAGATTCTACCAAATTCCATCTTATTAGCTAATTCTTTTACAGCTTCAACTGTTTCATTTTTATTCTTTTGAGTAGGAACAAGAATAAAGTTTGAACCCTTAAAAATCGTTTCATCACTAAATTCAATACCACGAGATTCTCTACCACACATGGGGTGAATGCTTAATAATTCAAGATCTTCTCGTAATACATCTTGAATGGGTTTGACAATATTTGTCTTCACACCACTGATATCCATCAATAATGAATGTTTAGGAATATCATTTTGATAGACTTCAATCCAAGGAAGAATTTTCGTTGGATATAAACAGAAGATAAATGTATCACACTTTGAAATGACATCTAAAGGATTTGTGCTACCATCTACGATGATTTTTAATTCTTTAGCTTTATCAATGGTTTGTTTAGAAACATCAATACCATAAACGTTGTAGTTTAAGTGTGTTAGTTTCTTCGCAAAACTCGCTCCCATTAATCCAAGTCCTATAATCGCAATATTTGTCATAGAATCTCAACCTTTCCACCTAAGCTTTGAATGTCTTCAAAGAAAGTAGGGTAACTCTTTGTGATGGCTTGGGCATCATCGATAATACATTCGGAACCTGCACATAATCCAAATACCGTCATTGCCATAACAATACGGTGATCATTATGTCCAAAGATTTCTACTGTATTATTTGATTTATAGTGTTCTTTACCGTGAATTTGAATGGAATCAAATGTAGAAGTAATATCTACACCCCATTTTTTTAATTCTGTTTCCATAGCTAGAATACGATCACTTTCTTTCATGCGTAAACGAGCTGCATTCACAATATTGGTTTCACCATTTGTGAAGCTGGCCAAGACACATAAGATTGGACCTAAATCTGGACAATTAGATAAGTCGATGATTTGTGGCATCGGCTGTTTTTTTGCGAACGTGACAGTATCCTTGTTACTTGTATAACTAGGAATACAATCTAGTATTGCCTTATCTCCTTGTTTACTTGACATGTCCATATTGGAGCATGAAAGAGTATTGTTTAAAGTGCCTAATACCGCAAAGAAGGCTAGTTGAGAAAAGTCTCCTTCTACAGAAACATCTTGTGCTTTATAGTGTTGGTTTCCTTTTATTAAATATGAATTTGAACTTGTTTCCAAAATTTCAATGCCAAATTTCGCTAACATTTGAATCGTAAGATTTACATAGCTCTTTGATTCATAAGGCTCAGTAATTGTAAGTGTACTATCTTGATCTAATAATGGAAGGACAAACATGAAGCCTGTAATAAACTGACTTGAAATATCTCCTTGTACAACATAGTCTTTTGCTTGTAGATTTCCACTCACAATGATTTCTTTATCGGATTGATTAAATACAATGTTTTGTTCTTTAAATTCATTCGCATATACATCCATAGGTCTTTGAAGCAATCTTCCATGACCTAAAAATTTAACTTTGGCATTTGTACATGCAGCAAGTGGAATCAAGAAGCGTAAAGTAGAACCGGATTCATTCGCATTACACGTAATACTTCCTTCTTGTTTAAAAAGATTAGTGCCTGTTACTTCATATGTAGTTTCATCGATTTGTTTAATTATAGCACCCAAAGCTTTCATGCAGCCAACGGTTGCTTCAATATCCTTTGAGTTTGTGACATTAGAAACAAGACTTGTACCATCACTTAATGAGGCGCAAATCAATGCTCTATGCGCCATAGATTTGGATGCGGGTATCTTTACATTTCCATGTACTTTACTTGGTGTTACTTTTACTTTCATTCAAAATCCCCCTGAAGTGGCTTAATGGCAAGCCTAGACATATATAAATCTAATAAACCAAACGCAACTACACTATCCACAACGATTCTTGCTCGGTGCAAGATGCATGGGTCGTGTCTTCCTTGAATTTTAAGATCCACGTTTTCTTTTGAAAGATAATCCACAGATTCTTGTGTTTTAAAAATCGATGGTGTTGGCTTAATACAAGTATGGATTAAAATTGGCATACCATTTGTGATGCCGCCATTGATTCCGGCATTGTGATTTGTCTTGGTTTCAATTTTATCATTAAAACGGAAGGCATCATTGGCTTGAGAACCTTTAAGTTTCGCAAAGCCAAATCCTTCACCAAAGGAAACGCCTTTAACGGCTGGTACAGAGAAAATCAAGTGCGATAAAATGCTTTCTACTGAATCAAAGAAAGGTTCTCCTAGTCCTGTAGGAAGACCTATAATGGCAGTTTCTAAAATACCACCTAATGAATCACCTTCAGCAGCCGCTTTTTCGATTTCTTGAATCATTTGATCTTTGACTTGATTATCTAAAACCGCAAATGTTTTATCATTGACTTCTTGAATTTGTTTTTCTAAAACACGAGAGTCCTGACTAAAAGGTATATCCGATAGCGTATATAAGCTTTCAATGTGTGATCCAATTACAATGCCTTGTGATTTCAGAATTTGTCGACAAATACTTCCGGCAGCTACAATGCATGCGGTAAGTCTTCCGGAAAAGTGTCCGCCACCACGATAGTCTTGATATCCGTTGTATTTTTCAAAGGCAGTAAAATCAGCATGTCCAGGACGCAATCTTCCATGAAAAGCAGAATAGTCTTTTGACTTTGTGTTTTGGTTTTCAATTAGAATGGTAAGAGCTGTACCTGTTGTATAGCCATTATACATTCCAGAAAGAATATGCACTTCATCCGCTTCGTGTCTTTGTGTTGAAATTTTACCTGTTGCCTTACGCTTATCCATGTCAGATTTGATTTGTTCCATATCCACCTTAAAGCCAGCAGGAAGACCATCTAACGTAATACCAATGGCAGGACCATGGCTTTCACCAAATAATGTCCAAGATATATTTGTACCAAAATTATTTTTCATAAGGTCCTCTTTCTAATACTTCTTGTATTTCTTTAAAAGAAAGTTCTTTGATGATGTAAGAACCAGATTGTTCAACTAAAACGGTAGATACTGTATTATGACTGCTTTTCTTATCATGTGTTACATATTCTAATAATGTGGAAGTATCATAGTTTGGTACTTGAGGTAAATCTAGCTTTTTATATATGTTTAATACGCGTTGTTTTAATGTTTTATCTTCAATAAAGAATAACATACCCATCGCCACACATTCTCCATGAAGATATGTATTTAATCCATATGCAGATTCAATGGCGTGTCCAATGGTGTGTCCAAAGTTTAAAATTTTTCTAAGATTACTTTCTCTTTCATCTTGTTGAACTACATCTCGCTTTAATTCAATGGAACGCGTAATAATCGCATCGATATCTATTGTTTCTTGTTCAAATAGAGAGACTAAATGATCATCTAAAATGAGTCCCATTTTTAAAGCTTCACATAATCCATTGTGTTGTTGACGAAGAGAAAGTGTAGATAATACGTTTGGATCGATAATAACGGTTTTAGGTTGCCAAAATGCCCCTACAATGTTTTTGTAGGAACCCATATCAATAGCTACTTTTCCGCCTACACTTGAATCAACCTGGCTTAATACAGTTGTTGGGATGTTGTAGAAATCAATGCCGCGCATATAGCTAGCGGCGACAAAACCTGCAAGATCTCCGACAACACCACCGCCTAGTGCAATAATGGCATCTTTTCTAGACATGTTGTGTGAAATCATTTCTTCTAAAAGATTTTTATATTGATCAAAACATTTGGATGGTTCACCTTGCGGAATGGTGCATATAAAAGAATCAGGACACTGTTCTTTTACGATGTTGACCCATTTTTCAGGCACACCTGTATCTGTGATAATCGCAATTTTTCTTGATACAGGAATATATTCATGTACTTTTTGAATTGCGTTTCTTTCAATATATATTGGATATGAATGATTTTCTAAATCGACATTTAACTTCATAATAAAAAACTCCTTTCATATATCATACCATGAACATAAGCTTTTTTCAGAAATTTTCTGAAAGAAATAGTATAATGAATATATGGAGTACTTAGTTAAGGTTCAAGACTATTTGAAATTGAAAATAAAGGATACATATCGTTTGGCTCATTCGTATCGTGTCGCAAATATTGGAAAGGAAATTGCTGAAAAAGAAGGGTTGAATGTAGAAGATTTAATGATTGCGTGTTTGTTGCATGATGTGAGTTATTGTACACCTTTTAAAACACAGGATGAGTGGCAAAATCATGGAAGGGTATCTGGTAAAATGGTGCGTATATTTCTTGAATCGATTGACTATCCTAAAGAGCGTATTCATGATATATGTTATGCCATTGCGATTCATGTAGATTTAAAAGCGGATTTTGATGGGGAATATAATGCGTTTACACTGAGTGTACAAGAAGCGGATAATATTGATCGTGTAGGCGCCTATCGCTTATATGAAACGTTAGAAGCTGTGCAGTTTAGTAAACAACCAATAGATGTACAGATTCAATATGTGGAGTCTATGTTACAAACATTGAATGAATATGCTTCTTATGAGTGTACAACAAAGACGGCACAAACATTATGGCTAGATCGTATTCAATTTCAAATGAATTATTTTGAGCGTTTAAAAGATCAATTAAAAATATCCACAGCCTTATAAGCTGTGGATAAATGTTTCTACACGATACATGATTTGTTTCAGATTCTCAATATCTGTTTGAATATTTCCTGTTTCTAAAGAATGATTCCCATCAACAATACTATGAAATTCAATAAGATGATAAATACAATAGTGTTCAATCTTATCGAAGTTAGCCCACTGATCTTTGGTTCCAGAATACACTAAATCTTTTTGTTGAAGATATTCCAAAGTAAAATCTAATGGTGTGAAATAGATATTGGCAGTTAACTCATATTCATGGGCAAGTTTAGCTGCACAGTAAGTACCTATACTTTTTGAGATAAAGAGAATGGAATCATAAGCTTTTAAATCGAATTTATGAATTTGGTCTTTGGCTTGTTTATATGCCTCATCTTTAGATTTGTTTAAATCAAAGTCTAGGTTTTTAAAATGAATTTCTTTTATTTCATAATCCATATTTTTTAATATCTTCTTTGAATAGTATAGTAATGGTTTATCTGTGTGATATCCAATTCCAGGAAATAATATAGCGAGTTTCATGTCTTTAGTATAAGATTAGTTATCTAAATTATCAATGGCATATTGTGCTTCTTCAGCTGTGAATTTTTCTCCATATTCTGAAGTTAACTGATCATAGATGGCATCTTTTGACATGTTCATAGTTTCTTGATAGTTCTTAGCTGACTTTAAAGCTGTTTCTAAATAATCTCCCTTAATATTATCGATGGCATATTGTGCTTGCTCAGTTGTGAATTTTTCTCCGTTTTCAGAAGTTAATTGATCATAGATTCGAGCTTTTGACATATGCATCGTCTTTTTGTAGTTTTCTCCGCATTTTAATGCATTTTCCTTATAGTCTACATTCAGATTATCAATCGCATATTGTGCGGTTTCGACATCAAATTGATCTCCATATTCCGACGTTAATTGATCGTAGATACCTTGTTTGGACATGTGCATCATATCGCTATAAGTTTTTGCGCTACGTAGCGCATTGCGATACTCTTTTGGAACACTTGTATCTTCCTTTGTTTCTACTATTTTTTCTTTTGTTTCTTTAGTCTTAGTTTCTTTATCATTTGCTGTTGAACATGCGACTGCCGATAAGACAATAGCGGCTCCTAAAAATACTTTTAAACCCTTTTTCATATATACTCCTTATTTCTTTTTCTTTAGTATAAGAAATATATAAAGATGTTTGGTATGCCATGAGCATACATTTAAATTAGGGAATCAATCCACATAAAAAACCATACGTCTAAACATACAAACAAAAATAGAATGAAGGAATAGAGTACTGGCCAAGGGACTTTGGACATGTGTTTATGGAATAAATTCTTGTTGTAGTAAAGGAATAAACCAAAATAGATAAACACAAAACAACTCAGTTTATTAATAAAGCTGTTTTTAATGGTTTCCCCTGGCTCCATATCGACCACAATTATAAGTGTAAATACAATCCATGCTAAACTGATCATCTTAGATTTGAATGTGTCATTATTAAGGGGGGGAATAATAACTAGTTTTTGTTGAATGGCTAGATCCATTTCTTTAACCTAATTATAGCGATTCTTATAATCCAATTGTGTTGCCTTTAAAATAACTTGTTTTAAATCAAAGGAAATATTGTTTTGATGTTCTAGTGAACCATTTAATAGGTAGTTCATTAATTTACCCAAGGCATATATGTCTGTTTGCGGATTGGATTGTTGAAAACCAAATTGTTCAGGTGCTGCATAGCCAACACTGCCTAAGATAAGGGTATCTTTACTTTTCTTGGAATCTAAAAATCGTGCAATGCCAAAATCAAGGAGTGTCACCTTATTATTGTGATAAATAATATTTTCTGGTTTGATATCACGATGGATAATAGGTGGATTTAACTTATGTAATGAATCTAAACATTCACATAATTGATGCATGATGTCTTTAACTTGTTCTTTTGAAAAGGATTGTTGATCCAATGTTTTACCTTCTATATATTCTTCAATTAGTATTAAATGATTGTCACTTTCTTGTATCACAAAAATTTTAGGTAAGTATGGATTCTTTATCTTTTGAAGTGTTTGATAAAGTGTTTTATCATAATAATTTAATTTTTTCTGGATATATTTGGTGTGTGATGTTTCATGTTCTACTAATGAAATGGTTTTATCTTGATCTTGTTTAATTATTTGTAAAGTCTTCATAAATTGCTCTTTCTTGTGTATATTATAAGTATTATGGCAGAGACAAATCAATTATTAAAAACAATTCAAGAAACAAAGAGTGATGGTTTAAATACTTTAATGGAAAGTCTAGATGATTTAACTTTTTCACAATATTTAAATCACATATTAGAAATTAAACATGTAACTAAGGCACAAGTTTTATCGAAGACAACGATTCAAAGGAATTATGGGTATCAAATATTTGATGGATCCAAGGTTCCTAATAAAGATAAGGTGATTCAGTTAAGTTTAGGATTAGGCTTAGATTTACGTATGACAAACAACTTATTGTCGTTATCGAATAATGGGATGTTGTATCCAAAAGTAAAAAGAGATGCATTATTGATTTATTGTATTGAGAACAAGAAGAGTGTATATGAAACCAATGAGTGTTTGATGGAGTATAAGTTAGAATTATTGGATTAGTGGTGAGAAAATCATCACTTTTTTGTTGACAACGGAAAGTCAAACTCCTATAATGCCTATAAAGTTACTAGGAATAATAAGCGGAGGTACTGATTATGAAGCGATGTTGTAGCTGTTTAAATGAATAATATTGAATTTGTTTAATAGGAGGAAAAGAAAATGACAGTACATAAAGCAATTTCAGATTTAATTGGAAATACACCATTAGTAGAATTAACACATATTGAAGAAAAAGAAGGTTTAGATGCTAGTGTTGTTGCGAAAGTAGAATTTTTTAATCCAGCAGGTAGTGTAAAGGATCGTATCGCAAAGAAAATGATTGAGGATGCTGAGAAAAAAGGATTGATCAAACCAGGTGCTACATTGATTGAACCAACAAGTGGAAATACAGGTATTGGTATCGCTTCTGTTGCAGCCGCTAAGGGATATAAGGCTATCATGACAATGCCTGAAACAATGAGTGTTGAGCGTCGTAACTTATTGAAGGCGTATGGTGCCAAAGTTGTTTTAACAGATGGCAAAGCAGGTATGAAGGGGGCTATCGCAAAAGCTCAGGAATTGGCAGCTGCTACACCAAACAGTTTTATTCCAAGTCAATTTGAAAATCCATCAAACCCTCAAGCTCATTATGAATCTACAGGTCCAGAAATTTGGAAGGATACAGAAGGAAAAGTTGATATTTTTGTTGCCGGTGTTGGAACGGGTGGTACTGTAAGTGGTACAGGTAAATATTTGAAGGATCAAAATCCAAATGTGAAAGTGGTTGCGGTTGAGCCTGCAACAAGTCCAGTATTGTCTGAAGGTCATGCAGGTCCTCATGGTATTCAAGGTATTGGTGCTGGCTTTGTTCCGAATACTTTGGATACAAGTGTATATGATGAAGTCTTTACAGTCACAAATGAACAAGCTTATGAAACAGGTCGTTTGATTGCACATAATGAAGGTATGTTAGTAGGTATTTCAAGTGGTGCTGCTACATATGCCGCTATTCAAATCGCAAAACGTCCCGAAAACAAAGGGAAAACAATCGTCGTATTATTACCAGATACAGGTGAGCGTTATTTATCTACTCCAATGTTTTCGGAATAATAAAAAATACGAAGTAAAAAATTACTTCGTAAAAGTCTTGGCATAGCCATGATCTTCTCTAGAACCCGTACCAATGGGTTCTTTTATTTTTCCAATTTCTTCGATTTCAAATGGCGTCAATTGATATACATAGTTTAGCCAGTTTCGATATAGAAGATTGGCATGGCTTCTCCATTTTAAGATGGGTTCTTTTTCTGGATCATCATCGGGAAAATAGTTAAATGGAATATGGATGGGTTTATTGGCTTTTAAATCTCTAAAATACTCATCTTTTAATGTTTCTTTTCCATATTCTAAATGACCTAAAATAAATATTTGACGATAGTCCTTTGTGACAATGATGTTTGAACCAATTTCATCATTTTTAGATAGAATAGATAAGCATTTCACTTTTTTGACGGCTTCTTCATCAATTGCCGTATGTCTTGAATGCGGCGTATAGTGGATTTCATCAAAGCCATTGGTTAAAAAGTCATATTCATCGACTAATTGTTCTGGGAAGATGCCGAATACTTTTTCTGGCAAGATATGCTTTTGAACTCCATAATGATAATACAGTCCGGCTTGGGCTCCCCAACAAATATGTAGTGTAGAATAGACATGTGTTTTAGACCATTCCATGATTTCTTCAAGTTCATTCCAATAATCGACATCTTCATATTCTAGATGTTCTACAGGAGCTCCTGTAATGATCATTCCATCGTAATAATTATCTTTTAACTTTTCAAAGTATGTATAGAATTTGACTAAATGATCTTGGCTTGTATTTTTAGAAACATGGTTTTTTACCATCATAAAATCTATGTCGACCTGTAATGCACTCTTTGAAATTAATCGTAAAATCTGAGTTTCTGTTTCTATTTTTTTGGGCATTAGATTGAGAATCACGATTTTTAATGGTCGAATTCTTTGTCTATGTGCACTTTTATCTTCAATCGCAAAGATTTTTTCACTTTCTAATATGTCTTTTGCGGGCAATGCATCGGGTATGTTGATTGGCATAAATAAACAACTCCTTTTTTGTATACACTTTATTATACGCGAAAAAAAACAGAATGGAAATTTTCCATTCTGTAAAAGACTATGCTTTCATGGCGTCTAGAGCTTGTTGTAAATCGTCGATGATGTCTTGTGCATCTTCAAGACCTACAGAGAAACGAATTAAGTCTGGAGCAACACCGGCTTCTTTTAATTGTTCTTCACTCATTTGACGGTGCGTATGACTTGCTGGGTGTAATAGACAAGTTTTGGCGTCTGCAACATGGGTTACAATAGAAGCAAGTTTTAAGCTGTCCATGAACTTTTCAGTTTGATCACGATCGGCTTTTAATCCAAATGACAATACACCACAAGTTCCATTTGGACAATATTTTTTAGCTAATTCATGATGAGGATCACTTTCAAGATCTGCGTATTTAACCCATGCAACATCTTCATTGGTTTCTAAGTATTTGGCTACAGCTAGTGCATTTGCGCAATGCGCCTTCATACGTACAGCTAATGATTCTAATCCTAGATTTAAGTAATATGCATTTTGAGGTGCTTGGATGGATCCTAAATCACGCATCAATTGGCTTGTAGCTTTTGTGATATAAGCTAATTTACCAAATTTTTCGGCATAGACAATACCATGATACGATTCATCTGGTGTAGTTAGTCCTGGATATTTTTCTGCATGTTCTAGCCAGTTGAAGTTACCACTATCTACAATGGCTCCACCTACACAAGATGCATGTCCATCCATATATTTTGTGGTAGAGTGAGTCACAATATCAGCTCCCCATTGGATTGGTTGACACATAATTGGTGTAGCGAATGTGTTGTCAATGATTAATGGAACTCCATTCGCATGAGCAACTTTCGCAAATTTTTCAATATCGAAAATACGTACAGTTGGATTTGTGATGGTTTCTCCAAAGACACATTTTGTGTTTGGTTTGAATTCTTTTTGAAGATCTTCTTCACTGATTTCTGGGTCAACAAATGTACAGTCGATACCCATTTTCTTCATTGTTACACCAAATAGGTTGTAAGTTCCACCATAGATGGCACTAGAAGCAATTAAGTGATCTCCAGCTTCACAAATGTTGAATACCGCAAAGAAGTTGGCAGCTTGTCCACTTGATGTTAGCATAGCAGCAATACCACCTTCTAAAGCAGCAATCTTACTTGCGACAATATCGTTTGTTGGGTTTTGAAGGCGTGAATAGAAATATCCACTGTCTTCTAAATCGAATAATCTTCCCATTTGAAGACTTGAATCATATTTAAAAGTAGTACTTTGATAAATTGGTACTTCTCTAGGTTCGCCGTTTTTTGGTTCATAACCGGCATGTAAACATTTAGTTTCTGTTTTCATAATTTTTTACCCTCCGCTTTTATAATCATTATTTTAAGCTTTTCTTTATAAAAAGTAAAAGAAAAGCTTAGATTACATAATCAAAGCTTTGTTCACGATTTAAAATGTCTTGTAGTGAGATTCCTTTTAAATAGGTTTCAATCACTTGATTTAATCCTTCATAAATATAAAGTGTAGTACAATCTTCTTTTCTTGGACATACATTTACTTCTGAGTCTAAGCAGGCAACACAAGACAAATTGCCTTCAGTTGCGACTAGTACGTCATATACAAGGATTTGGTCTGGATTTTTTGCGAGCTTATATCCCCCTTGAAAACCACGGTTGGATTGAACCATTCCACTTTTTGTAAGAATTGGAACGATTTGTTCTAAATATTTTTTTGAGATGTTTTGTCTGGCGGCAATATCCTTTAGTGTTATAAAGCCTGAATCATTATGTTGAGCTAAATCTATAAGTAGGCGAAGGGCATAGCGACCTTTTGTAGATATTTTCATTATTATTCCCCTTTTCTTTTTATTATAATAATATATATTTAGTAGGTTTTCTAGCAAAGAGGTAAAAAATGGTTAAAATTGTCGTTTTTGATTTAGACGGAACACTATATGATTCACATAAACATATTGATAAAGATACAGTTCACAAAATAATTGAACTTGAACAAAAAGGTATTGTAGTTGGGATTGTGACTGGAAGGTTTTATGAAGAGTTGGATGAAGTTATCGAAAAACTAAAACTAAGAGAATACAATGGTTTTGTGGCAAGTTCGAACGGTTTAGAAATACATGATTTTTTAGATGGGAAAATAAAGTGTTTTACGCGACTCTCAAAAGATGAAGTAAAAGAATTGATAGAAGAAGCAAAGAAACATCATATGATTAGTTATGTTTGGCAAAATGGTCGTTATTCGATGTTTGATATATCATTTATGAATGGATTAAAAAAGCTTGCTTCAGTAATTCCTTTTAATGTGCATTATATAAGAGCATTAAGAGAGACTGAATTTGAGAAGAGTATATCTTTAGAGGTACCTTTATATGACAAGGTGTGTTTTGCAGGACTTCCAATCTTGAAATTAAAAAAATCAATCTTAAAACAGCATCCAGAATATCGATTTTATGATGTTGGAAGACTTGGAACTGAATTATGCAAGAAGGATGTTGGGAAGCTTGAAGCTATTCAATTCATTTGTCGGAAGAAAAACACCTCTATAGATTGTGTAATGGCTTTTGGAGACAATGGAAATGATGTGAATTTACTAGCCTCTTGTGGATATGGAGTTGCGATGAGAAATGGGAGTGCACAGGCAAAAAAAGCCGCTAAATATATTAGCGACTATACAAATAATGAGCAGGGTGTGCTTCGATTTATAAATTCGTTTTTTGGATGAAATATTGATCCAAAAAGATAAGAATTCCATTTAGTACAAGGAAGGATCCAGTTAAAGAGAAAATAAAGTCTAAGGATTGAATGGGTTTCATAAGTAATACAATTCCGACAACTAAGATAAAGATAGCTCCCATAAGATTGACTTTCCATTGTTCAAAACCATTATCTTTTAAGAGTAATACTTTTTGAAAATGGGATAGGGAATTAATAATCAATAGAATTCCTACAAGCATAGGTACAATACTAATGAATTTTCTTGGCTCAAAACTCATATATAGGCCTACAGACAATAGGAATATGCCTAATACAAGAGTTGTTAGTGTTGTACTATTTCTTTTCTTGAAATATGTATATAGAAATAGAATCGCAATGACTAAAAAGATACATCCAATAACTCGCGTAATTGTTGTTAATATGGAGACGTTAAATATGCATAAGACTAAGCCAGATAAAATGCATAGAATTGCCGATGAGATGGCTTCTGTTTTTGTTTCTTTCATATAATCACAACCTTTCACAATTATTATAGTCTGTTGTATACTAAATCTAAAGAGGTGATGAACATGAAAGTAGCAGTGTTATTAGAAAATGGATTTGAAGAATTAGAAGCTATGGGCCCCATTGCCTTACTTAGACGTGGTGGACTTGATGTGGATATGATTGGTGTTAACAATGAAGAACAGGTTACAGGACGTTTTGGCGTAACCTATTCGAGTGTGTTTCCAATGAACACATATGACTTTAGCAATGTGGATTGTTTAGTTTTACCTGGTGGTCCACATTATCAAAAGCTAGAAAAGAATGAAGAAGTATTAAAATTAGCTCATGAGTTTGCCGAAAATAAAGTATTGGCAGCTATTTGTGCTTCTCCAACAATCTTAGGTCATGAGGGTATCTTAAAAGGTAAAAAATATACTTGTTTTAAAGATATGGATGAAGATTTTGGTGGTGAATATCAATATGCTTATGCCGTTACAGACGGAAACATCATTACGGGTGTAAGTGCGGCAGCAAGTATTGAGTTTGCGTTTGCGATTCTAGAAAAGCTTTGTGGTAAAGAACATACAGAAAAAGTAAAATTATCGATTTATTATGATGCAAAGCACTAAAAAAATTGTCATCGTGAATGATGACAATTTTTAGTTTATGCTTCTTCATTTAATAAATGGAATTTTTCAAAGATATAGAATAGTAAAGACATGATCATTCCTGTGATACAAGCAAGTACCATTCCTGATAAGGAAATATTTCCTAAGTGAATTGTTACTCCGCTAAGTCCAACAACGAACACAACAGATGTTAAGATCATGTTTACGCTTTTTCCATAATCGACTTTTTGGTCGACTAGAATTCTTAATCCACTTGTACCAATCATACCGTATAGTAAGAAACTGATTCCACCGATAACTGGATTTGGAATTGTTTGAATCAATGCAGATAATGGACCAATGAATGAACAGATGATGGATAGGATGGCAGCTCCGGCAATAACTTGTACGCTATATACGCCAGTAATCGCCATAACTCCAATGTTTTCTCCGTAAGTTGTAGTTGGAACAGATCCAATTAAACCTGAAATCATTGTTGAAAAGTTATCTGCAAATAAAGAGCGGTGTAGTCCTGGATCTTCGATTAGGTTTCTTCCTACAACTTCACCTGTAACGATTTGGTGACCAATGTGTTCTGATGCGATAACTAATAATACGGGAAGCATCATTAGAATGGCATCCATACTGAATTTTGGTGCTTGAAAGTTTGGAATTGAAATAAAGCTTGCTTCTAATACAGGAGTAAAGTCTACAATGCCTACGGCAACAGCAGTTAAATATCCTGTAACTACGGCAATTAAGATTGGGATAACACTTAAGAATTTTTTGAAGCATACACTTCCAATTACGGCCATACCAAGTGTAACCGCAAAAACAATCACGTTTTTAGGGTCAATGTTATCTCCTAGAATTCCAGCTGTATTTGCAGCCGATGAAGATAGTTCAAGACCAATTAATGCAACAACGGGTCCCATCGCGGCAGATGGTAGTACGATATCAATCCATTTTGTTCCAAATTTCTTGATGATCATTGCCAATAAACATCCGCAAAAACCAACCGCAACAAATCCACCACATGCGTATGGATATCCAAATTTTGCGATAATGATATTTGCGGGAGCAATGAAGGCGAAGCTACTTCCTAAATAGGCTGGTGCTTTTCCTTTTGTGATAAAAATAAACAACAATGTTCCAATACCATTCATGAATAGTACGATAGCTGGGTTAATACCGAATAAGAATGGTACTAATACACTGGCTCCAAACATTGCGAACATGTGTTGAATACTTAATGGTATCAGCAGATTTGCGGGTACTTTTTCTTCAACTTGAATAATTCGTTTTGCCATGAAAAATATTCTCCTCCTAAAATATACCTTAACTTTTATACCACATTTTAATGGATTATGAAACTAATTTAGGCTATAATTATCAAGTAGTGCGCCTGTAGCTCAACTGGATAGAGTATCAGATTCCGATTCTGGCGGTTGCAGGTTCGAGACCTGTCAGGCGCGCCATTTAGGTGAAACATGAAAACAATACTTTTTGATTTAGATGATACATTAATTGAATCGATGCACGTATGGGAAGATGCCATCATTCGTTTATTTAAAAAGATGGATTTGTATATGAGTATGGAAGAGGCTCGTCAAATCTTTTTTACAATGAAATTTTCGGAAGTTTTAACATACATTAAAGAAAGATTTCATACTAAACAAGATGAGGCTTGGATGTTCAATGAAGTAAATGAAGATATCTTGAATCAATATGCGTATCATATTGAGGCAAAGAAGGGTGCTTTGGATTATATAAAGAAGTGTGCTTCAGAAAATAAAAAGATGGCTGTATTAACATCAAACACAAGGGCATTATCTGAAAAAGTATTAGATCGACTTGGTATGTTGGAATATATGGAGAATGTATATTCAGCAGATGAATTGAAGATGTCAAAAAGAGAAGTGGATATCTATGAGTATGTATTGAAAGATTTAAATACAACTGCAGAAAGTGCGATTGTATTTGAGGATTCGATGTATGCGATCAATACAGCCCGATCATTAAATATTGAGTGTATTGGTTTAGTAAATCCAAACAATCAAAAGGTGTTTGAAAAAAACCATGTAAAAACAATCGTTGATTTTACAGAATTGTGTTAAAATCATGATATGTCCCAGTAGCTCAGTTGGATAGAGCATTCGCCTCCTAAGCAGGAGGTCATTTTCCTAAGCAAGAGGCAAAAACTTGTGGTATTATCTTTTATATATTTCGGTAGCTCAGCTGGATAGAGCATCCGCCTCCTAAGCGGAAGGTCGTGGGTCCGAATCCCATCCGGAATACCATTTTAGCCTTTATTTAAGCGGTTTTTCCGCTTTTTTATTTTTTTGTAATGACCTTTTATAGCATTCAGAATTTTCAGCTCAGATGGTAAAAATGATTAAAATTTCTCTGCATCAGATTCGTTCGGATGACCTGTTTTAATCCGAACTTTTTTACATCATTTTTGGAGTCGTCTAATGGATTTCTAATGCTATCTAATAAAACCCTACGGCACTAGGCGCACCAGGCGATATGTCACGAATTCTAATATAGTGTTTAATCACCTCCCAAAGTAGCAATTAATAGCTGCAATAATTCGGGATCCTGCTTGATCTTTTCCAAGACCTGATCTATATCAACTTTCTTACTTGCCTGGGGAACTTCGACATAGTTTTCCATGTTTTGTTTATAGAAACTATCTTCAAACTTTTGCGCATTTACTCTTCGATCTTCATCTAAAATATGACTATATAAATCCATAACCATATCAGCTTGAGAATGACCGGTGTCTCCTTGTGTTGCTTTTATATCTCCATTATTCAATTTTAATTTATAGGTTGTACTTGTATGACGTAAGGAATGAAATACAACATGGGGAAGTCCGGCTTCTTTTTCTAATTTTGATAAGCCTTTACGAATAACACTTCCATCACATGGAATACCGTTTGGCTGACATATCACAAGATTATAATTATGATATTTATCCCCGTAAGCTTCTTTGTATTTATTTTGTTCTTCTTTCCACTGTTTCAAAAAACAAGCCAATGTGTTTGGTAACCAGATTTTTCGAACACTACTATCTGTTTTAGGAGTTTTTAAAACCAGTCTTGTTGCGTTTTTTCTTTCTTCGAATTGTGGAAAGATGAATAGTACATCTTTGTTATTCAGTTTTTCCAGTGCATCTGTACGTGCTCTTTCTAACTGCTGCTTTATATAAATATGTGTATCGTTATTTGAAAAATCATCATCACTGATATGCACATTATCCCAAGTAAGACCGAGTACTTCTCCAATTCTTAAAGAACAGGCAAATGCAAGTTGAATGGCAATCGAAAGTTTTGGATCTTCACAAACTTCAAGAGCTTTGGCAATCTGATTAGCTGTCCATATTTCACGCTTTTCATATTCATGTTTGGGTGTGTCAACTTTTAAGAATGGATTATTTTGAATATATTCCCATTTAACAGCTACGTTAAATGTGCAACGTAAAACTCTATGAATCTCTGCGATAACCCTGCTAGATACTTTTCCGGTTTTCATTGTATTTTCACTTTCTTTAAGATTTGCATAATATTGTTCAATCGTTATTGGACGAATTTCATCTAATTTATAGTGCCCTAGATACGGTGAAATATAAGCTTTAAATAATGCTGTATTCTTTTCCATAGTTGATATTGACCATTTGTTACATCCATAAAGATCTACATACGTTGGCCAAAACTCATTTAAAGTCGTTGTACTTGGTGCAATGAAGGTTCGATCCGCTTGTTGAAGTTCAACTTCGGCTTTTCTCTTTCTAGCTTCTCTTAACGTCCTAAACGATTCCCACTTTTGTTTTTGCTTTCCATATTTATCCGTATAATAATAAACTACATTGTACTTGTCCTTTCTTTTCTGTATGGGCGCCATTTTATTCACCACTTTCAATTTCTAATAGTTTCATTAATAATTTTTTACGAATATTTTTATCTTCACTGAGTTGTTTCACTAGATCCACTGCATCTTTTTTGTCTTTATCAGGCAATTCTTTTTTCATGGATTTCGTAAATTCTTTGTTTATCTTTACCGCTTTTTCTTTTGCGGTTAATCCACTGTAATCAAAAGAAATATTACTATGCTCATAATAATAAATATCACGATAACTTCTTCCGTCTACGTCAACTTTGTTGGAGAATGCTTTTAACCCCATTAAAGTATGTCTTGGTAATTTTAATTTATCTGTGGTTAGGCGCATATGTTTCAACATGAGCCGATCATCATAGGGGGCAATACCATGTGTAGTAAACATAAGTGATTCTGGATTTGTATCAAAATGATAAATTGAATGGCAACGCTTTTTCCATTGAGACAATAATTCATATAGAGCTTCTGGAATGTGAATGAGTTCTTGTTTTTCTTTAAAATAATGGACATTCACTGTTCGAGTAGACGCATCATTTGAATATTCTTGAATGATTTGTTGTTTAGAAATCAAATCAACGGAGGATCTTGCCAGTCTTCTTAGGCTTTTGTTTGAACGAATATAAGCACCGCCTTTTCCTTTATTAAAATCAGACCAGGAAAGTCCAACGACATCAAAAACATTTAAGCCTGTCGCAAATATAATTTGCATAATGACATATAGTTTTTCTTCTTTACATCCTTCAAAAATTTGAAGCATGGTTTCATATGTCCAATCCGCTGATTTCTTTTTCTTTATGTGTGTAGATGGATTTGTGATATGAATCCCTATAAAAGGATTGATATCCATAATTCCTAAATGAATCGCATGATCACATGTTTCTGACAATAGTAATTTACATGAACGTATTGTTTTTGTAGATAATCCTTTTTTGGATCTTACACTTGGTGTTGCACATATTTTTTCAATTAAAGATTGAGCATAATCCACATTCATATCTGAAACACGAACTGTTCCAAGATAATTTTGTAAATACGTATCAAAATTTTTAGATGCTTCTCGATGTTTATGAATGTGGTCAACAAAGTATGGATCATTTAACCAGTCTTTCATGATATCTACAAATAAACTATCTGGTGAATACATACACGTTTCACCATCTAATAATTCTTTTCTTTTAGCTGCATCTTCATAGTTATCAAATAATTCCTTAATCATTTTTATTTCTTTTGAAGTTGTGACTACTTCGTAAGTGACTTGATATTTCTTTCCCAATTTTAAAATTACAGCCATCCCTCATTCCTCCTTTATTGTTGACTGTCAAACCATTGATCAAAGGATTCCTTGTTAATACGAAGAATTTTTCCAACACGAATGACTTTAAATAATCCTTTTCTTGTTAAGTCATAGGCTGCTGTCCTTCCAATACCAAGTATTTGCATAATTTCAGCAACCGTATATGTTTTCTTTTCGCACATAACAGGTTTCATCTCTTTGTTCCTCCTTACTATAAAATCTTTGAAATTTAAATTCTCACCTACAAAATAAAAGGAAGCAGCTGGGAAAGGACTGCTTCCATAAGGAAAGGGAGCATAACCAAAGCTATTTTCTTTGGTTATGTAAACGTAGATCTAGACTAATTTTGATTTTTCGATCAATCGCCATCATATCTAATCTACCCACTGTAGCAATTTTCTTTAACAATCTACTTTTATCAATGACACGAATCTGTTCACACATGACCATAGATTTATATTTCAATCCAATACCTTCTGGTAAAAGATGATGTGTTGGTAAATGATGTTTTGTATAAATCTTGGAAGATAAACAAGCAACAATGGTTGTTGGACTATATTTATTACCACGATTGTTTTGAATAATCACAACAGGTCTTACTTTTCCTTGTTCGGATCCGGATGCATCACTTAAATCCGCTAAATAGACTTCTCCTCTTTTAACTTTCATACATACTCACTCCTTATGTAAAACCAGGAACTTTCCCTGGTTGATGGTTAAAAATAAAATATTTATCGTGTTTTCTATTTATCACCTGATTACCCGAAAACAAAGGAATCCTATTAGACAAGATAGTTGCTAATTATCTTTCATTGGCATTGCACCAACCCATATTACGCTTGGGCCTGTCGCTAGAAGTATCATTATCTTATATATTGTCATGGCACAATCAGCAAAATTGTTTATCAATCTAAAGTATCATCGCTCGTTAAAAACATCATCGCGCAGTAGTGAAATAGCTCGAATATATAAGTGTTGTATCTAATAGTTGTTATGTTGTTTTCAAAGAGCTACTAGGAAGATTACATATCTCCCTTCACTAGATAGTCCTTGAAATCGTCAATTATTAGCCTCTCTTTTTACATTTTTTTGAGAATTTTTCGATTCTTTTATAAACTGCGTTGGCAGTCATATGTAAATCTTCAGCAATTTCCCATACACAATACTTGTTTTTCAGCATTACAATAATTTTCTGCATGACAGGATCACACTTTTTCAAATGCTTATAAACAACGGCATCGTTTACTCCATTTAGTACATCTTCCCATGTATATTCACTTATACAATCTTCAGAAGGTTCATTTAGAAAAAATTTTACTTCAGTTGGCGATTCATTACGGTGAAAACTGCGATTTTTGTTGAAATCAAAATCATCTAGTTCTCGAAGGTACTGAATCTTCCATTCAGAAAATCCTAATAATCGTAGTAAGTTTTCTTCTTTTTCTTTTTCTTCTAAATACTTTTTCTTTTCGTAACCATAGTTATACATTTAATTATTCCTCCTTTTGTGAAGGAGAAACAATTTCCCCTTCACTTGAAAGTCCACAAAAAAGGCTTTTTTTAGCCTTGAAAGGGATAAAAAAAACAGATCAACTGTCTGAAACAGAGATCTGCACCAATTCGTTGTATTCTAAAAATCTATTCTCTTTTCAAAAACGAAAAGAGTTAGGAGGACTTCGATTCTTTACCATTAACATTATTAGAACACTGTATATGCATTGCAGCAATGGTTATATATTTATAAACTATCAATATAATTTAAAATGTTTGATAAAAATCTTCAAAAAAGTAAAGATTTCCTTCAAACTGATTACTAGAAAAGGTATAATGAATTCGTATATGCGAGGTAAACAATATGAAAGTAAGCTACAATAATTTATTTAAGCTTTTAATTGATGCGAATCTAACAAAAACAGAGTTTGCTGAAAAAATAGGATTATCTTCTGGAACACAAGCTAAATTGTCTAAAGGACAATCGATTTCTATGGATAAGTTGATTGATATTTGTGATTATTTCAATTGTACATTTGATGATGTTGTAGAAATCATTCCAAAAGATGAACGAGGTGAATAAGTATAATGGATATAAATACACCATATAGAACAATTACAAGAGAGCAATTTCTTTTTCATGAAATGAGAATTGTTGCTAGACTTATAAAAGAAGGAAAATCAGATGAACAAATCATTCAGGAAGTTACAGATAATAATTTGTTTCAATATCCAACCGAAAGAATGATCAAAAATATTACACAGGTTTGCTTAAACCGATTTAATAAAGCGAATAGTCAGGAATTGATCGACATTGTTGCCAACGATTCAGCCGATGCAGCTAAACAAGCTTGCCTATTCTTGATGATGAATTATTACAGATTGGTATGGGAATTTATGATTACAGTTATTGGAGAAAAATACAGAACGAAAGATACTTCTTTCACAAAAATGGATCTGAATTCTTTTTTCACTCGTCTTCAAGAACAAAATGATGTAGTTGCTTCTTGGAGCGATGCAACAATTGGCAAGTGTAAACAGGTTTTAAAAAAGACTTTAGTTGAAAATGGATATTTGGATAATTCAAGATCAGAAGTATTAAATCCAGTACTTCTAGATTTTAGAGTTAAAGAAGCCATTGAAGATTCAAACAATAAAGAAGCGTTGATTGCATTTGGATGTATGTAAGGAGGTCATCATGTCAGATATTACAGAAAGATTAGATCATTTAAAAAAGACAATTCAAGAAGATGACTTTCTTCAAGGAAAAGGTTTAAGTAATGAAGTTAACATTCGAATGTTTTGTTACAGTCCAAAAGATGAAATGGCTGTTCGTAGTTTTGCGGAAAGATTGGAAAATGAGCAATTGAAATGTAATGTACAGATTGTTGATTTATATGAAACATTCTTATCTATATGTGAAGATATGGATATTTTAGAAGGTATTCCCGAAATGGAACAGGATGATGGTAAAGAATTCTTAGAAGAACAACTTACAAATACAATAGATGCTAAAGTATTCTCTGAAAAAATTGTCAATAAGTTTTCTAGCGATAAAGATTTATTGATGATTACAGGGGTTGGAAAAGTATTTCCATTTATGCGTGTACATGCCCTGTTGAATGCTTTACAGGAAGATATGAATGACAAACCAATTGTTGTTTTGTATCCTGGAACGTTTGATGGTCACTATGTTAAATTATTTAATCAATTAAAATCAAATGAATATTATCGTGCTTTTAACATGATTTAAGGGAGATCAAAGTTATGGAAATCAAGAAGATGTTTAAAGACGACATCGATCGTACAATTAATGGTGTCGTTCAGGTAGAACAGGAAAAAGAAGATGTTGTTAAACAGGAAGTTAAAGAATATGTTGTAACAACAGAGTTGAAGAAGCATTTTACAAAATTCTTTAATGAATACAGTGAATCCTTTGATACACCTACCGATAATGTAGGCGTATGGATTACTGGTTTCTTTGGAAGTGGTAAATCTCACTTTTTAAAGATGCTTTCTTACTTACTTGAAAATAAAGAAATTGATGGCAAGAAAACAGTTGATTATTTTGAAGAAAAATTTGATGATCAACTGTCTTTCATGAATGTTCAAAAATGTGTGCAAGTACCAACTGAAACAATTCTTTTCAATATTGATGTAGAAGGATCCGTACAAAAAGATGATACGGCTGTACTAAGAGTCTTTGCCAAAGTCTTTTATGAGCATTTAGGGTTTTATGGAAAAGATTTAAGGCTTGCCAAACTTGAACAATATATTTCCAACCAAGGTAAGATGGATTCTTTCAAAGAAAGCTTTAAGAAAATTCGTGGTAAAGAATGGGAAGAAGCCAGAGGTACATACAATTTCTTTAAAAAAGCTGTTATTCAAGCTGTTGTTGAATGTGGTGTAATGAGCGAGGAAGATGCTACGTTATGGTTTAATGATAAAACACCTGTAGATTATTCTGTCGGTCAATTAGTGGACGAAATCAAAGCTTATGTGGATTCAAAATCAAAAGGATTTCGTTTACTATTCATGATTGATGAAGCTGGTCAATATATTGGTACAAATACAAGTATGCTACTTAACTTACAGTCTTTGATTGAAAAATTAGGATCTGTTTGTAGAGGACAAGTTTGGATTGTAGCAACAGGACAAGAAGCATTGGATGAAATGATTAAAGTTCGTACGGATGAGTTTTCACGTATTATGGCTCGTTTTGCGATTCGATTAAGCTTAACTTCCTCTTCCGTTGGTGAAGTTATTGAAAAGCGTTTACTAACAAAAACAGATGAAGCCAATGCAATCTTAGATGGAGTGTATGAAAATAATGAGAATGTATTAAATAATCTGTATGCTTTTGATACAGATGTAAAGGATTTGAAAGGTTATACTTCTGAAGATGAGTTTGCCCGTATTTTCCCATTTGTGCCTTATCAGTTTACAATCATGCAGAAAGTATTCAATGAGATTCGTAAACATGGTCATGCTGGCAAACATCAATCCAGTGGTGAAAGATCCATGTTAAATGGATTCCAGGAATCTGCACAGAATGTTGAAGATAAAAATGAATTAACATTGGTTCCAATGTATGCCTTCTATGATACATTGCACAGCTTTTTGGATACTTCTGTACGTTCTGTTATTGAAAGAGCAGAAAGAGCTGCCAATAATGGAGATGGATTAACTGTTGAGGATGTAAATTTATTGAAGTTACTTTATTTAGTTCGTTATATTGATGATATTAAATCCAATATTGAAAACCTGACCATTTTAATGGCGGATTCTATTACGGTGGATAAGATTGTTTTAAGACGTCAGGTTGAAGATTCTTTAAATCGTCTTCAGAAACAGAATTATATTGCACGTAATGGAGATATCTACCAGTTCTTAACAGATGAAGAACAGGATATCGCACGTGAAATCAGCAATCAGAATATCGATGCATCTGCTGTAATTAGTCAGGTATGTAAAACGATTTTTGATGATATTTATACAACAAAGAAATATAGATATTCGAAGAATGATTATAATTTGGACTTTGATTTCGATAAAACGGTTGACAGTCAGAATCATGGTAATACAACTGGTGGAATGAAACTTCGATTTGTGACCGAAGCTTTTGATGATGCCAGTGATTTGAAGTTAATTGCAGATTCAAAAGGATATGAGGCAATTTGTAAATTATCTACTGAATATAAAATCTTTAATGATATTGAAAATGCATTAAAGATTGATAAATTCATTAAACAAAAGAATGTCAATCAGTTGCCTGAATCCATTCAGACAATTATCACAAATAAACAAAAAGAAGCACGTCGATTATTGTCTGAAGCAAAAGATAAAATCAGCGATGCGATTATCAAAGGTAAGTTCTATATCGATGGTGAAATAATGTCTATTCCTGGTACTTCTGCAAAGACAGTACTAGATAAAGCGTTAGAAACATTGGTAGAACATACTTATTCTGGTATTACGTTAATTGATACGCCTGTTAATACAGATGCAGATATTCGAAATATCTTAAATGGGGCAGTTGTTGTCTTTGATGGAATGGAACCGGATAAAGGTGCCATGGAAGAAGTTTATAGATACTTAGAAAAACAGGCAGCTGCTAAAATGCCTACTTCAATGGCGGACATTCAATCTCGTTATCAGAATATTCCATATGGTTGGAAAGAAATTGATATTGCCTCTGTTATCGCAAGATTGATTCAGGCTCAGAAAATCACAATCAAACATTCTGGAGAAACCATTCAACCAAATGATTATCGTTTAGTTGATTTCTTACGTAAGAAATCAGAAACAGGATTTACACAGGTCTCTATTCGTGAAACGATTCCTGCTCAGAAGATGAAAACTGTTCGAGATATCTTAAAAGAATATTTTGAAGTTATGGATGTTCCTAGTGATGAAGATGGATTAGTCGCATTTATCACAAAAGAATTCAATACCGAAAGATTCAATCTTGAAGATATGGACAAAAAGAACAATATGGTAATGCATCCTGGTTCTCATGAAATAAAGGAAGCATTAAAATACATTAACAAAGTTCTTTTAGCTCAAAACGATAATATTGCTCTAGTTAATACAATCTGTGATTTAGAAGAAGACCTATTGGATACAAAGGATGATATGATCAATGTTAAGAACTTCTATAAGTCACAAATCAAGCTTTATGATAATGCATTATCTTTAAAACATGATGTCATGGATTATGAAAAGGATTATTTATACGAAATTCCAGCTATTAAAGATGCGATTGAAAGAATCAATGATATAACTAAGATTTCAAATAATTTCAAATATAATCGTATTCCCGAATTAAATGATTGTATTTCTACTATCCAGGATGAAAGAAATAAAGTAGTAGATGCGAAAAAAGCAGAATTGAATGATCTGGTTGATTCTTGTTTAAATGAAGTGCATTTAAAGGCTGACAATGAAGAAAAATTAAAAGCAGAATTCAATAATGCAATTCATCAGTTTGATTCCAGAAAACAGGAAATCAGTCGTTTAAATAGCCTGGTACAATTAGATGCTAAGCAGAATACAATTACTGCTTTAAAAGACAATATTATAGATAAGATGGATCATATCTTAAATACAGATGAGGATATTCATGTTGATCCTGTACAGCCAGTAAAACCTGTGAAACTTAAAAAGGTACGTCAGGTTCAACGTGCAGTTGTATTTAACCAAGCTAATTTATCAAGTAAAGAAGATATTGATCGTTATGTTCAGAATATAAAAAATAAATTATTAAGTTATCTTAACGATGATGATGAAATACAAATCAAGTAGGAAGGAGACGGATTATGAATAAAAACGCAATAAAGAATTATGCTGTATGGGCACGTACTGAATTAATGAAACAGGTAGCGCAGAAAGCATATGAATATGATGTTACAGAATCTAGCCTTCCTGGCTACAATACAGATAACGTAAATGGCAGACTTCTTACCGGTGATGAAAAGAAGCAATTAAATGAATTGATCACTGAAGTAAAAAAGAATGGATATGAACATGTCATTGAAGAAGTGGCTTATACATGGTTTAACCGTTTTATTGCCCTTCGTTATATGGAAGTAAATAACTATCTTCCACAAAGAATCAGAGTTTTTACTAATGACAACAATGAATTCAAACCAGATTTATTAACAGATGCCATTCATGTAGAGCTAGATGGTTTAGATAAACAGAAAGTATTTGATTATATTGAAGAAAACAAGCAGGAAGAATTATATAAATATTTATTACTGACTTTATGTAATGACATGAATCAGTATCTTCCAGATATGTTTACTTCTATCAAAGACTATAAGACGTTATTATTCCCAGATAATTTATTAAAAGAAGACAGTGTATTAGCTAAGTTAATAACGGATATTGATGAAGACAGTTGGACAGATCAGGTTCAGATTATTGGTTGGTTATACCAATACTATATTCAGATGCCAAAAGATGAGTTAATTCACGCAAAAAAACAATATAGAAATGATGATGTACCTTTTGTTACACAATTATTTACTCCTGACTGGATTGTTCGTTATTTGGTTGAGAATACTTTAGGTAACTATTATGTTAGAAAAAATCCAAATACAGATTTGATAAATGATTGGAAATATTTCATTAAAAATAATTCCACTGAAAATAGTCTTAAAAAAATTGAAGATATCAAATTTATTGATCCATGTATGGGATCTGGTCATATATTAGTATATGCATTTGATTTATTAATGTCTTTCTATCAGGAAAATGGATATGCGCCAAGAAATGCTGCAGAATTGATTTTGAAAAATAACTTATATGGATTTGATATTGACGAACGTGCATATCAATTAGCATATTTTTCCTTAATGATGAAGGCTAGACAATATAATCGCCGAATACTTTCTTCAAAAATTAAACCTAATATTTATTGTATAAGAAATACTGAGATTGAGTCAGACTTGTATGATTATCTTATTTCTAAAAACGCAGAAATTGAAACTACATTGATTAATTTCAGATCAATATTTGATGATGCAAATACATATGGAAGTTTATTGAATGTTGCAACGCTTAATAATGAAGAAATAGAGAATTTAGAAAGTGAGTTGACTGATGTAATTAACAATTCTAATGCTAATTTGGAAGAAATGCTATTCCAATTAGATATCAAAGATCATTTGTTGCCTTCACTAAGAATAGCATGTTTACTACAATCCAAATATGATTTTGTGGTTACAAATCCACCATATCTAAGTTCTTCACTAATGCCAAATGAGTTAAAAAATTTTGTTCAGTCAAATTATAAAGATGCAAAAAGTGATTTGTTTGCTGTGTTTATTAAAAAGTGTATTGAGCTGAGTAATGCTAGTGGATATATTGGTATGTTAACGCCATATGTATGGATGTTTATATCTAGTTATGAATCTTTGAGACATTACATTTTACAAAACACTAATATTTCAGGATTAATTCAACTTGAATATAACGCATTTGAAGCTGCTTGTGTACCAGTTGCAACATTTATATTGCATAATACAGATGAAAAATATAAAGGAAACTATATTAAACTTTCAGATTTTAAAGGTGCAGAAAATCAAGCTCCAAAAACAATTGAAGCAATTCAAAATCATAATTGTGGATATTATTATGAAACACAACAAAACAACTTCAGCAAAATCCCTGGAAGTCCTATTGCATATTGGGTTAAAGGAAAGACAATTGAAGTTTTTCAAAATCATTCAATTTCTAAATATGGGACAACTTCAAAAGGGATTATTACTGGTGATAATTTACAGTTTTTAAGATTGTGGTATGAGGTAGATAAAGTAAAAATAAGCTTTGATACCAAAACATATTTAGAATGTGAAACAAATGATTATATCTGGTATCCATGTAATAAAGGTGGAGAATATAGAAAATGGTATGGAAATAATAATTATTTGATTAATTGGCAGCATAATGGGGAATTGGTTATGCAGAAAGGACAAAGAAAAATTCGAAATTGCCAGGATTATTCAGATAAATATAAATTTATCGAATCTATTACTTGGACAAGTTTATCTTCTTCTGATTCATCGTTTAGATATAGTAATCATGCATTATCAGAATCAGCAGGTATGACACTTTTTATTAAAAAATCTATGCTTTTTAATACACTAGCATTTTTAAATTCCAAAATTGCAACATATTTAATTAATTTATTAAACCCTACTCTTAATGTCACTGCAGGACTGATTGCTAATCTACCTGTAAAAAATATTGATGACCACAATATTAAGAATATTTGTCAAATAAATATTAAAGCCTCGAAAGGTGATTGGGATTCCTTTGAAACATCTTGGGATTTTACTGTACATCCACTAGTAAAGAATCATGTAAGTACTATAAGTGAGGCATATTCATTATGGGATAAGGAATGTAATGAGAGATTTAATCAATTAAAGGCTAATGAAGAAGAATTGAATAGAATCTTTATTGATATATATGGATTACAGGATGAATTGGATCCTTATGTTGAAGATAAGAATGTTACGGTTCGTAAGGCTGATTTGGTTCGTGATGTTAAATCATTTATTTCTTATGCGGTAGGTTGCATGTTTGGTCGTTATTCTTTAGATGTTGAAGGATTTGCTTATGCTGGTGGTGAATGGCATGATAGTAAATATACTACATTTATTCCTGATGCTGATGATATTATTCCAATTTGTGATGAAGAGTATTTTGAGGATGATATTGTTAGTCGATTTATAGAGTTTGTTAGTGTTGTTTATGGTTCTGATACTTTAGAAGAAAATTTGAAGTTTATTAGTGATGCATTAGGTGGTAAGGGTAATCCCAGAGATGTATTGCGTAATTATTTCTTGAATGATTTCTTTAAAGATCATTGTAATACATATCAGGTAACTGGTTCTGGTAAACGTCCTATTTATTGGTTGTTTGATAGTGGTAAGAAGAATGGATTTAAGGCTTTAGTTTATATTCATAGATATGCACCGGATTTAATTGCAAGAATGAGAACTGGATATATACACCCTCAACAGGCTCGTTATAGAACACAGGTAGAATTGTTACAGAGTCAAATTGATGATGCTTCTAGTACGAGTGAAAGGGTTAAATTATCTAAACAATTAAAGAAGATTAATGAACAATTATTAGAATTGAATAAGTATGAAGAAGTTGTTCATCACTGGGCAGATAAGATGGAACCAATGGATTTGGATGATGGTGTAAAAGCGAATTATGCTAAGTTCCAGGAATTGTTGGCTAAGATAAAATAAGGTGAATAAATGAGAATTACTTGGTTATTTGGAAATGGATTAGATTTGTCTTATGGTTTAAAAACAAGTTACTTTCATTTTTATAAATATTTATTAGAACTTGAAAAGCAAAATCTAATAACTGAAGAAAATATTATTTTTTTACAATTAAAACATGATTTTGAAAAGCACAAAGAAGACTTATGGTCAGATTATGAAACTAGATTAGGAGAATTAACAACTTTAATTTCTGAGCAACAGATTGAAAAATTTGAAAATGATAAAATTCAAATTGATTTATTTCTAAATGATTATCTTAAAAATGAAGAAAAAAATCTTAAAATAGATGAAAATCAAACACAAAAAATATTAACAAATTCTTTTAATCAGATAATAAAGTGTTCACGACTAGTTGATAATAATCAGATAAATGAATTAATAAGAGTAAATTCGCAATCACATTTTAAGTTCACTGCAATTAGCTTTAATTATACAAAAACGGTTTCCATTCTATGGGGAAATAATCCGAATCTATTAAATAGTTTTAAATTGAATGGGTATCCTACATCACATTCAAGTATTTTAGAGATTCCATTTTATTTACATGGAACATTAGAAGATGGACAAATGATTATTGGCGTGAATGATTTTTCTCAAATAAAAAATGAAGAATTGAAAAATTCCACAGAATTAAGTGAAGCATTATTTAAATCAAGTTTATTAAATCAAGCAGGTCAACTACATCTTGAACAATTTACAAGTTTAATAAATGAAACGGAAATAATTTGTACATATGGTTTATCAATCGGAAAAACAGACTCCTATTATTGGAAAATAATTAAAGAAAGACTACTTAAATCAAAAAGTATTTTAATAATCTATTACTATGATAAAACTTATGTAAATGCACATATATCGCTTACAAATAGAATAACTAATCAAGTGAAAAGTAAATTTTATTCTAATTCCGAAGCAACAGATGATGAAATTGAAAGAATTAAAGACAGAATAATTATTGAAGTAAATCATGAGTTATTCTTACCAGAATAAGAAAATAGGAGGTTCGGTATGGCTATCGAAGATATAAAAAAAGAATTGGAACAAAGGTTTGCTGAACCTTTAGATGAGTTTTATAAAAGAAAGATTATTTTCTGGAATGATGAAGATGGTGAATTCTTGGATGAAGTAAGAGCTTTGTCTTTATCCAATGCCAAGGTATTGGTATTAGAAGAAGGTAGTTTGTTTATTTCAAAGAAACTGTTGTCCAGCGATGATTTAACATCTAATTATCTTGTCTATAATTCAATCAATGTCGATCCAGAACATGACTGGTTTTTGGATATTAAGTTATATAGTGATGAATATCGTGCAGATAAGACTTCTCGTCTGATGCAGGAAATGCTGATTGTCAATACAGTTGAGTTACGCAATGCGGTAAAAGAATTTAAGGGATTCTTTAATGCGGCTAGTCGAAGAAAAATGATTGCTTCTTTTGATGGAACGATCGATAAAAAATCAACTTTGTATATGTCTATCCTTTCTGCAATTTGTGGTGTAAAAGAAAGAAAACCAGAGACAATTATCAAAGCTGTTATTTCGGCTGGAGCTGATCTTGAAAATCCAATCAAGATGGATCTTTTAAGATACAGTGCATCTGATTTATTCTGGTCATTAGTACATTCTACAACAGGATTCAATGCTTCTGAAAAGATTGATGATCTGACAAATCATGTAGTATTAAGTGCCATTTCAAGAACAATGTCCAGTGATGTTTTAAGTGGATTAGAAAATAAGTATTCAGATATTCATAGTGGATTTTGTTACGATCTTATTTTTAACTGGATTCATGGTGAAGATAAAAACTCATTTAAAAGTATTGCAGATTATGTAACTGGAAATCTTTCACTGTTGGATCGTTTCAATCAGTTTGAAATTAAAGACCTGGTGGAAACAGATGTATTACCTGTCATTGATGAAGTCATTCTTTCTAAATTGATGTATGGTATTTCAAATCGAACAATTGATAGTGATTCTGTTATTCGTATTGTTGAAAAACGCAGAACTTCTGCCTGGTATGAAGACTATACGTATTTCTATGAGGGTATCTACCAGGTTGCATTAATGAATCAATTCTATGAATCACATTTGAATAGTTTCCATCACGTAGAAGCCAAAGAGATGTGGAAAGCTTATAAAAATGATTATTATCAGATGGATACATTTTATAGGAATTTCCATATTGCCTTCTCAACTTGTTTAGAGACACTGAATCCTTCCTTAGACGATGCATTCAAGGATCTGGCAGATTATGTTGAAAAGGAATATAAGAACTGGTATCTGGACCAATTATCTTCTAACTGGAATAAAGTGATTGAAGCTGATTTAGGAAATACTGGAAATATAAGCGGACTAGCTCAACAGACAGATTTCTATCGGGATGTTGTTAAAAACGTGGATGGAAAAGTATTTGTCATTATATCGGATGCGATGCGTTATGATGTAGCGCATTCATTAGCCAAACAACTTGAAATTGAAACAAAAGCCGATGTAGAAATAAGTGCACAACAAGGTATTTACCCTACTATTACAAAGTATGGTATGGCAGCTTTGTTACCACATAAGACATTAGAAGCTGTTGAAAATAATGGAACAACTAAAGTTCTTGTAGATGGACATCCAAGTGAAATGAGTGATCGTGATGGTATCTTAAAGTCATATAGTGAAAATAGTGTGGCATTAAAATATAAAGATATCATTTCCATGAAACGAGATGACAGACGTGCAGCCGTTAAAGGCAAAGACATCATTTATATCTACCATGATACGATTGACGCTTCGAGTCATAACGATGAAAATTCTGTTTTTGATGCCTGTGATAAAGCAATCAATGAAATCAAAAATCTGGTGAATGTGATTTGTAATGAGCTTCAGGGCCTGAATGTCATCATTACATCTGATCATGGCTTCTTATATACATACAAGGAATTAACAGAATCGGATATGATGGAACGTTCTTCCTTTAAGAAAGATATCATTGAACAAGGGCGTCGTTATGTTCTTACAGATAACACTGCCAATCCAGACTTCTTAATGCCTGTAAAAGGAATATATAATGATGCGAATATGCTTGGATTTGTACCAAGAGAAAATATACGTGTCAAGGGTGCTGGTGGAAGTAAGTTTGTCCATGGTGGTATCAGTTTACAAGAAATGTGTGTGCCAGTCATTACATATAAGTATCTGAGATCTGGTTATAAGGCATACAAGATCAATAAAGATAAGTATGATACAAAACCAGTAACAATAGCATTACTTTCTTCAAACCGTAAGATCAGCAATATGATTTTTAATTTGAGTTTCTATCAGAAAGAACCGGTAAAAGATAATTATGTTGCATGTACATATTATGCATATATTACAGATTCTTTAGGTAATGAAGTTAGTGATAGACAGAAAATTATTGCGGATAAAATAAGTACGATTGCGAAAGGCAGAGAATTTAAATGTACATTTAATTTGAAATCACAAAAATTTAGTAATACAGAAACATATTATTTGGTAATTGCAGATGAAGCTGGGGTTCAAATTCCAGTAAAAGAAGAAATGCAAATTGATATTGCAATGGCAATAGATGAATTTGATTTCTTTAGTTAGGTGGTAATAAGTATGGCAAATAAAATAGGAAGATTAACAGAAATCGATGTTCGTGATCTTTGGAAACATGAGCAATATGATTTTTCAAATTGGTTGGCTAAAGAAGAAAACATGCAATTATTAGATGATGAAATTGGCCTGACTTTAACAGATGTGAATAAAGAAGTATTTATTGGTTCTTATCGATGTGATTTGGTGGCAAAGGATGAAACAACAGGCAAAGTTGTTATTATTGAAAATCAATTAGAAGCTACTAATCATGATCACTTAGGGAAAATTATCACTTATGCGGCTGGATTAGATTCCAAAACTGTTGTTTGGATTGTTAAAGAAGCTAGAGAAGAACATAAAGCAGCTGTTGAATGGCTAAACAATAACACTTCGGAAGATATTGGTTTCTTTTTAATTGAATTGCATGCTTATAAGATTGGTGATTCTATACCTGCACCTATGTTTAAAGTGATTGAGAAACCAAATAATTTTACGAAAGTTTCCAAACAAAATTATTCGGATAAGGAATTAAATCGATCACAAAATGAAAGACTTATATTTTGGGAAGAATTTAACAAAGTATTAATTGAAAATGGGAAACCATTTAATGTTAGAAAGGCTACTACAGATCATTGGTATGATGTGGCTATCGGTACAAGTGAAGCTCATTTAGCAATCAACCTAGTTAATAAAGAAAACAAAATTGTTTTAGAGCTGTATATTACCGATAATAAAAATTTATTTGATCAAATGTATAATGAGAAAGATAAAATCGAGTCTAAGCTAGATATGACTTTAAATTGGGAGAGATTAGATGATAAAAAAGCATCTAGAATTAAATATGATATACAAGGATTAAATTTTTCAAATCATTCAAACTATCCATATTTAATGAGTCAATGTATTGAAAAAATCATTTTAATGCGTGAAGTATTTAAAAAATATATTTAAGGACTTTATGTCCTTACCTATGCAGATGTGGCGCATCGGTGGGCGCATTATCCTTATGGATAAAGGTATGCTAGGTTCGACTCCTAGCCTTCTGCACTATATTTAAGCACAGTTTTAGGAGGTTCTTATGGCAGATAGAGAGGAAATAAAGGCAAAGCTAAGAGATAATTTTGCTGGTAAAATAGTACGAAAAGATCTCACAAAGAAAATTAAAGAAGGAGCTAATGTCCCAGTTTATGTGCTTGAGTTTCTTCTAGGGCAATATTGTGGATCTGATGATGAAGAAATTATTGAACAAGGTGTAGAAAAAGTAAAAAAGATTCTTGCTGATAACTTTGTAAGGCCAGATGAAGCACAAAAAACTTTATCTATTTTGCGTTCTAAAGGTTTTTATACTGTTATTGATAAAGTGACAATTAATTTAAACATTAGAACAGATACATATGAAGCAGAATTTTCTAATTTAGGAATAACAGGTATTCCTATTTCAGAAGAATACCCAGAAAAGTTTGATCGTTTATTGTGTGGCGGTATCTGGTGCATAGTACAACTAGAATATGAATATAACGAAGAAGACAAGCGTTCAAATCCAATTAAAATTGCAAAGTTAACCCCTATTCAAATGCCTCATGTAGACATTAATGAGTTAAAGGAAGGACGAAAGGTATTTACCAAAGAAGAATGGATGGATGTTTTACTTCGTTCAATCGGCATGGAACCAGATCAATTATCGGAAAGAGAAAAATGGTTGTTATTACTTCGTCTAGTACCACTTGTAGAAAATAATTACAATCTTTGTGAATTAGGTCCTAGAAGTACTGGTAAGTCTCATATCTATAAAGAAATATCACCAAATAGCATTTTGGTATCCGGTGGTCAAACTACTGTAGCTAATCTTTTCTATAACATGGGAAAACGTACAGTTGGACTAGTAGGATTATGGGATTGTGTCGCCTTTGATGAAGTAGCAGGAATCAAGTTTAAAGATAAAGATGGAATCCAAATTATGAAGGATTATATGGCGTCTGGATCTTTTGCACGTGGTAAAGAGGAAAAGGCTGCCAGTGCATCTATGGTGTTTGTTGGAAACATTAATCAAAGCGTCGATGTACTTTTAAAGACTTCGTCGTTATTTGATCCATTTCCACCTGAAATGGGTACAGATACAGCATTCTTAGATCGTATTCATTGTTATTTACCTGGATGGGAAGTTCCAAAATTCAGACCGGATCACTTTACAGATGACTATGGATTTATTACGGATTACTTTGCTGAATTTATCAGAGAACTAAGAAAAACACAGGAAAGTGATGCATTGGATAAATACTTCAAATTAGGAAAGAATTTAAACCAGAGAGATACAATCTCTGTAAGAAAAACAGTTTCCGGTCTAGTTAAATTATTATATCCAAATGAAGACTATACAAAGGATCAATTAGAAGAGATCGTACGTATTGCTTTAGAAATGAGAAGACGTGTTAAAGAACAATTAAAGAAAATTGGCGGAATGGAATTCTATGATGTGAATTTCTCATATATTGATAATGATACATTTGAAGAAAATTATGTCTCCGTTCCTGAACAAGGATCCAGTACATTAATTCCTGAAGGCATGTGTAATCCAGGCCAGGTTTATACCGTATCAACTGGTAAATCAGGGATGATTGGATTATTCCGACTTGAATCGCAGATTCTACCTGGAAATGGAAAACTGACTTGCAATGGTATTGGAAGTGACCGTGAAGCTAGAGAAAGCACACAAAATGCATTCAATTATTTAAAGGCGAACAGTAATCGTATCAGCCAATTAATCAGTACAACAACAAAAGATTACATTATTCAATACCAGGATCTGCAAGGTATTGGTATGACAGATACATTGTCCTTACCTACTTTAATAGCATTATGTTCTATTGCCATTCAAAAACCAGCAGTAAGTTCACTTGCGGTATTGGGTGATATCAGTGTCAGTGGTACTGTAAATAAAGTTGAAAATTTGGCAAATACATTACAGGTTTGTCTGGATTCTGGTGCTAAGAAAGTATTGCTTCCAATCACTTCAGCAGTTGACTTAGGAACAGTTCCACCGGAACTTGTAGGATGCTTTAATTTGATATTCTTTAACAATGCAGAAGATGCTGTGTTTAAAGCATTAGGGGTGGAATAAATGAATGAAATCATTTTATGGCTAGCAAATAATACAGCGACTACAATTTTTAGTTTAGTTTTAGGATCAATTTTAACAACAATATATCAAAATAGAAAATATATAAATATATTCTTTAAAACATTAGTTCATAGAAATCAAGAATACAGAATAAGCTATGCTTATTTATTTAGAATTAAGGTGGATAATGAATATTTATTAATCAAAGGGAATCGAATTGATCAATATCAACCTGTTGGTGGAGTTTATAAATATTATGATTCATTTAAAGATAAATTAGAAAAATGGGAAATCAAAGATGAGAAAAATAGAGATTTTTACGATTCTAATGATTTAAGAATTTTTATAAAAGGTAAATACATAATATCTTTTTTTAAATGGATTGAATCTAGTTTTAATAGAGAAATAGATTGCAAAAGAGAATTTGTAGAAGAGTTGATTGTTCCGGGTTATTTGAATATTGAGGAATTAAGAACAGTTCAATTTGAATATTTAAAACGCATAAATTCCGGAATCCACTACACACCACATTTTAAATGTAATGAAATACTAATCTTTGATATTTATGATGTATTGAATTTATCTAGTGATGCAATTGAAAAATTAAAAAAGGTCAATAACAATAAATTGCTTTTTGTTACTGCTGATGAAATAGAAAAACAATGTGTTCAATTAGATGGAATTTCAAAAAAAATAGGAGCACACTCAATATACATTGAATAGTTCAAGGAGGAAATGCTATTGAAAGTAACATATTCTAAAGATATAAAATCTCTTTTTGAAGAGATTGATGTAAGTGATACTGATTACGAAAAAGCAATAAATAGATATTCGTCAATTAGTGAATATTTAGCTAAATCTGAGTTAGAAAAATATAATCCTAAAGTTTTTGTGCAAGGTTCTTTTAAGTTGGGTACACCGATTAAGCCATTGGTAGAAGACGGAGCATATGACATTGATATTGTTGTAGAATTAACAGAATTATCGAAAAATGATATTACTCAAAAACAGCTAAAAAAATTAGTCGGAGAAGAATTACTTAATTATGCTAAAAGCAATAATATGGCATCATTTCCTGAAAATGGAAAAAGATGTTGGACAATTAAATATGTTGATGGGCATAATTTTCATATTGATGTTTTACCGTCAATACCCAATTTATCAAAAGACAATAATGAAATAGCATTTACTGATAAAAGAAATCTAGAATATGACAGAATAACCGAGAAATGGAATATATCAAATCCTCAAGATTATTTCAAATGGTTTCTAAATTTATCAAAACACTCGGAGTATAAAAAAAGATATGCACTTTACAATAAGTTAGATGTTGAAAGAATACCGGATTATAAAATTAAAACGCCACTTCAAAGAGTTGTTCAAATATTGAAAAGACATGCAGAATTGATGTTTTCTGATGATTTGGAGTATAAACCTTCTTCAATTATTATTACTACTTTGACAGCCAAAGCCTATTCTCATGTTCAAAATGGCGATTATTCCTTTAACCAACTAATCAAAATAATTGTGAATAATTTAGAAAATGAGCTTGATTTTCAAATGGGAAATTATATGGTTTTAAACCCTGTTGATAAACGTGAGAATTTATCTGTTAAATGGAATAATATCATTTACTACAATCATTTTAAAAGATGGGTAAACCAATTAAAATTTGACTTTTCAGCGGATGAAACAAAATATAATTCTAATGAAGAATTTAATTTGATGAAAAGAAGTCTACTGAATAGAAAGCCAGAAATTCGTCAATTGCAATCAATTATTGACTCAATTCCATATCATAAAAAAATGATGTGGGAAAATCAAATTTGGAAGGATGTTCATTTAAAGTGTTTTTTAGTTAAGGAAAAAAGAAAAGTACGAGAATTAAAATCTGGAGAAAAAATTTCTAAAAATGTATCATTAAGATTTGAAGCATATTCTGATAATATAAATTTTTATAAAATATATTGGCAAATTACAAATACGGGTTTTGAAGCACAACAATATGGTCAGTTACGCGGAGATTTTTATGATTCTGAATTGATTGAAGGAAATCAAGTTAGAAATGAGCGTACAGCTTATTTTGGAAAACATTATGTGGAGGCCTTTTTAGTGAATGAACAAAATCAATGCGTTGGACGTAGCTATCCATTTGTTGTAAATATTGAATAGGACTGACTATAATGAAAAAATTTGATGAAGGTGATGTTGTTTACTTTATTTCTTCTTCTGTCTTTATCAAGAAAGCTACTGTTGTTCGTAATGCTGGTGGATTTTGTACCATCCGATTTGAGGATGGCAATTGCGGTACTTCTGGAACACGTGTTCGTGAAAGTAAATTGTATCGTACAGAAGAAGAGGCAAAGAAAGTTGTTGAACAACATCAAAATGCAAACAAGTGGAGATGATGGTTTCTCCACTTTTACTTTGGATTGGCAAATACAATACCTCCCATTCTTGCTCTGTAGTAATCAAGAGTGTACGTATTTGTTTGCCAATCCTTTTTTGCATCTTCAAACGTATTTGTAATGCCATCATAATTGCCATCTTGAATTGTAATGTTGTTGCCATCTACTTTTAAAACAATACCAACATGATTTTTACCAATACCAGAAAATACGGCTCCTGCTTTGGGGGTAGTGGATCTTTCAAATTTATCTGGATGTGCTTTTAGTAGTTCATCTACACAATCCCATCCATTTCCAGTAAAGCCAGGATCATAGCCATAGAGTTCATAAAATCTTCCCCAGGCAAACCATGTGCATTGGCCAAATAAACCTGCTTTTGCATATGGATTCTTTGTAATCCATGCTTCCATATTATTAAAGTTTGGATTAGTTCCACCTCTAAAAGTAATACCGACATATCGCATAACATGATCAACATAAGATGGATCTCCATACCCTGATACATTTAATTCTTGCTTTTTCATATCGGAGAATTGTTGTGCATTGTATTTGGAGTAACCACCAAAATTAGAAATTGCCCAATCAATATAGCCAGAGCCATAGTTGTATCCTTGCAAAGCTAGATAGATGTGTTCTGTATCGGATGGATCTTTTACATTTGCCTTTTTAACACAGTCCGAAAAGGTATGTGTACCAACATCTATGGAATACTCTGGCTCTGTAATGCCATTAGGAACTCTTGGATACTTTGTATTGTATCCCGATTCACTAGCTTGCATTGGATCATTTCCTTTACCACCAGATTCCTGCATCATAATCGCTTGAAGCAAAGATACATATTCTTCTATATCGTATTCTTTTGCATATTTACGAATGGTATCTTCATATGCAATAACTTCTTCACTTAAAGAAACAATTTCACTATTAGATCCACCATCTTGAGCTAATACGCTAAATGTGCCAATAAACAGAGTAATCACAATCAATAAAATCAATCCCGTTCCAAAAGAAAAGAGTGTATTCAATGTAGATACACTCTTCTTAACAATATGAAATGACTTCTTCATAGCGTGTGTTGTATTTTGGACAATAGGCTTAGCAACAAATTGTTCTGTAGATTTTTTCATCTTTGTAGCATTCAATTTATTTACAACATGCTTTTTTGCTTGGGATATATAAGAAATTTTCTGTGGATGAATATCATGATTTGATTCAATAATCGGTTTCTTATTAGCTGATTTGATCTTATATTCATGATGCTTTTGTTCTATAAACTTTGTAGCACGATGCTTAGATTCAATTACAGTTTGTTTTGCTGCAACACTAACTTTATTTGTAGCCTGTACTTGTGGATTGGATTTAACAGGAGCATCCTCTTTTTTATCCACATCTTTACTACGAGTATAAATGGTCTGCTGCTTAATAAAATGCTGAATATTTCCTTTTGTGTCCTTTGTTTTAATGGCTTGCATTTTCTGCTTGGTTTTTATATCTCTCAAATTTATCAACTCCTTTGTATGTAAAAAAAGCAGAAAGTTAATTCTGCTTATTAGTAGAGTATCATTTGTTTAGATGTAAATAGAGAATAGAAATAATCATCAAAATCATCCCAATTGCTAAAGAATTTTTATATACAAACTTTTTGATTTTCATATCTTTTAAAACATATTCCAAGTTATTATCATTATATTTTATTGCTATTTCCTTGCCGAATGGATATTCCTGTTCGTCTAATTCAATATTTAAAATGGATTGGATTTTTTGATTTTGATTATTTGTAAATTGCACAACGGGCATGTAAACATAATAATTTTCTTTGTCGTAATATTTTTCTTCATAGTCAATTACTTTGGCAATTGCTGAATTTTTATATTTTCTATACTTAAAATGATATATAGTGTATTGCGCAAACCCGATAGCTAAAAAAACAGTAGAAATCTCCTCTAAAGCAAAGTATCTTTGCTTCATTAATAAGTGCTCTATATTTAACATAATTAATTATCCTTTTTCAAATCTTATTCTTTTCTCAATTATATCTTATATCTTATGAAACTCCAAATAATAGGGAAGATTCAGTAACGTCGGCTAATTTTGTAAAACCTTTCTATCTCCTGGTTTAGTTGTATTGAGATCGTACAATAATCCTTTTGGCATCTTATTGACAAAAGGGACAATAGAACCACCATACTTGATTAATCCAGATCCAGTTGGTGCATTTGTGATGTATCCCATCTGTTCTTCTGAAATATTTAAAAGTCTTGCTAAATCTTCTCTGTCATTGGCAGATTGATTTAACATAACGATAAATTCAGAGTTTGATAGCATGCTCGTTCCTTGTTGACTTGATAATAAATATTTTACATTTTGTGTAATACCCGTTGGATAGGCATCTCTTTTACGGAATTGTCTCCATGCAGAGGCAAAGAAGGTTGCACTTTCTTCATTTTCAAAAATGACATGGATTTCATCAATAAAGACGTGTGTACGTTTTCCTTTTCTCCAATTTTCATTGACACGGTTGATAATCGCATCCGTAATCACGAGTAATCCCATTGTTTTTAATTGTTTGCCTAGATTAAAGATATTGAATGAAAGAATTCTAGATTTGATATCTACATTGGTTTCATGGGCAAAGATATTTAATGATCCATTTGTAAATAATTCGAGTTTGATAGCTAATGATTTAGCTTCTGGTTCACTTTGTTCTAATAGCTTGTTGTATAGGTGCTTTAATGTTGGAATATAGTTGTTTTTCATGGCATCCTGATAAACCAAAGATACACAACGATCGATAATAGAACGATCAATAGGGGATATACCACCATGATTCGTATCTAACTGTTCAAATAAAGACATGATGAATTGAGATTTATCTGCAATGGCATTCCCACTATCTCCATATCCTTCTGACATATCCATGGCATTAATATAATCTTTACTGTTCGTTCCAATACGAATGATCTGTCCTTTCATCGCTTTAATGATTGGATCATATTCACCTTCCGGATCCGCAATAATAATATCGTCATTCGTAGACAGAATTAAGAATTCAATTTCTTCTTTCGTAAGAAAAGATTTACCTGATCCAGGAATACCCAATACAAAAGAGTTTGGATTTTGTAATAAAGCTTTGTTACAAAGAATCGGATTGTTGGTAATGGCATTCTGACCATACCAAATACCACCTTTCTGCATGATTTCATGGGCTCTAAAGGGAATAAATACAGCAGCACTTTCGGTAAGTAGGGTACGAGTGATATTTAGCTTGTTGACTCCAATAGGAAGGGCTGTCTGTAGGCCATCCAATTGTCTTTTCGAAAAGTATAATGTTTCTAATTCACAAACATATTTACGAGCAACAGCTTTTAATGTTTCCGTATCTTTATCGAGTTCTTCTAAAGAATCAGCAAGGTGTACAACTGTAATATTACAAAGCATCATTCTTTGATCTCGTACAATTAAATCATCCAAGAATTCTTTACATTCCTTACGTTGAAGTTCCATATCATAAGGGATAATGGCTGAAAAGTTATTATTTCGATTTTGTTTCATTTGCCAATCCGTTATGTTCTTTTCAACACCCAAGAATTTATTTTCTACTTCACGAACAGCTTCATCTGTAGGAATCGTAATAATGTCCATGGAATACATCAAGTTCTTATTTAAATCGCAAAGTTCGGATACAAACTCGTCTTTTAAAAAGCCTGGATAATTACTTAGATAAAGGACTCTTCCATATTTACCATCAAATTCAAAATATTTGTTATGGTATTTACTCATTCTGGGTGTAATCAAATCTTTAAAAGAATGACCTTTCTTAGCCAAATCATTCATATCTAGAGAAAACTCTTCCGTTTCACTACGATAAAAATCATGAAGCATTTTTAATCGTTCTTCTGCATTTAATTCGATACAAGAAGAGCCAAGACGTGCAAACAGGGTAGAGAATTCAGTGGTGATTCTAGAAAAGGTGAATCTTGCTTCTTCTATACTGCTTTTAAAAATCGTTACCGTAATATATTTCTCTTGAACAATATCATCACTTTCGGATAACTTATCTAGAAGCATATTATTGTATTCTTCACGATATGGATCTAAGTTATCTTGTTTTAATGGTATCAAGATGTCCTCTTTAAACCTCTTGATATCCACTTTTCGATTGTTGATAGTTATCTTTGTCATGACAGAAGAATCAAAAGAATTTAGTAAATCACTATAGCTTAAGAAGAGATTGTTTTTATCTTCTCCAGAAGCAATCTTATAGTTGATATCTAAGAACCTGTAACTTTTTGTATATTTATTACCAGAACGAAAAATACCATCCTTATAGATTGTATCTACCGGGATGGTATCCTGAACAGTTCTAGGCACTCTTGTTTTTTCTTTGTTGAGCTTTTTCAATCTTTCGTAGCTTTTTATCATGTACAATCGACTCCTTTCTAGATTGTTTAATAACTGGCTCCAATATTTCGTAATAAAGATTAAAAGGGGCATTAATCAAATTTCTTGTAGACAAAGCAAAAGAAGATATTGCCATCTTCACAATATCTTCTGTATACATCCCTTGAAATTTGATAAATCCAAATGCTGCAAATGGTGCAGCTCCAAGCATACATAGCCAACTAGTCACTTCTGTACCAAATCTTTCTTTGAATAAAAAATACAAACCACACGCAATAGCGCAGGCAATGATAGAAAAGATACTTTGTCGAAGTGACAATCCAAAGAAGATACTTTCCGTATAATCACGTATTTCCTTGTTAATCTTGATTTCAAAATTAGATTTCATCATCTAAATCCTCATGAATGACATCTAGTGGAATAGAAGATGCAAATAAGATATTATCGACCGGAATAACCATCTTTCCACCATCACGACGAACAATGATTTTATCCTTTTCATGTTCCACTTTGTACATCAATTTTTCTGTTAATGGTAAAGTTGAAGATTCAACAATATCTAATGAATCTCCTGTTTTTAATACAACTTTATTTAATATATAATCTTTCATTTTGTGTTCCTTTCTTGCCAAAAAGGCATAATAAAAGCAGGAACAATATGCTCCTGCAGTAGTAATTAAAATAGTAATGATAAGTAATCCTGCCTTGAGTCAAGTATTCTAATAATTTCAATATTCTCTTCATTGACATTATAGAATACAAGTTGCTTAGATACGATTAAATAGCGAAATGGTGTATCTATGTCGAAACGATCTGACATTTTAGGACCTAGATAAGGATTATCTTTTAATAATGAAATTGTATCTACAATATTGTTTTTAAGTTTTTTTGCGGCTTGATCGTTATGAAACTGATTAATAATATAATTTTCGGTATTAAGAAGATCATCAATTGCTGCTTTTTTATAAATAATCTTCATTTTACAAACCTAACATCTTTTTGGCTTCTTCTTCTGAATAAGATTCAGTACAATTCATACCAATTTCTAATTCTTTCATTAATTTAGATAAAGCTTTTGCTTTCATCTTTTCAGCATTATCTTCGGTCACAGAAAATGGAAAACCACCTGTATTTAATACTTGCTGAAAAAATACATTTACGGCATCCGTTAGAGTTAAACCATTTTTCGCAAAAACTTCTTCTAATTCATTCTTGATTTCTGAGTTCATGCGAATTCTAAATACATCGTCTTTTTGAGCATTGATTACGTTACGCATAATTAACACTTCCTTTCGTATATATTATAATCAGTTTTTTACAAAATATCAACAAATGTGGTAACTGAGTAGCTACATATTATAGTCCCATCATTTCTTTAACAATTCTGTCTGACATCTTGATTGTTCCTACTAGAACTAACATGTTGAATATCAATTCTCCAATATAGCTCCATACCATAGATACACTAGATGCTGTTGAATCTACTACCGGTGGACTTGATGCAAAGGCAGAGAAGATAATACAGGAAAGGACAATGATAGCTCCTTCTAAACACACTCCTGCATAGCTTTTAATAAAGGTAAAAGCTGTATTTTGTGTGCTTTCTCCTGCAGCTGCTGCAAGTGGAATCGGAGATATAGCTGTATACATGTATAGTTTAAAGAATCTTCCATATACTGTTAAAATCATCACGAAAGATAATATTGTGATAAATATAGATCCTAGTAAGGTTACTGCCCATAATGGAATGGATTCTAGAAAACCGGTATTACTTACTGCATCTACAATTTCTTGTGGAATCACTGTTTCATTGGATACTCCAAGTCCTACAGTTTCTGTAATCGATTGAATGATACCCTGTACAATTTCAAAGATTTTCGTCATTAGTTCCATTCCATAAAGTACTAGGGTTCTTGCGATGATAAATCTTAGAAATAGTTTGAAGGCTTGCTCTGGACGTTTGACATCCTGCCAGCTTGTACAGGTTCGTATTAATCCCCATACAAAGAAAAGTACAAGAAGGGCAAGACCAATAGCTTGTAAACCTTCATGTACTTTTACAATGATTTTCCATATATCTCCACCTTTAAATGTTTCTGGAGATTCAGTCAGTAACAACCATATTTCAGCAAGTTTAGAATTCCAGGTATTGATTGCACTTGTTAGGTTATCGATGATTCCATCCATATATTAACCTACAATAATATTCAAAATCTCTTTAGCAAAGGTAATTACAATACCACCAGCTACTGTCATAAATCCATTGGCTCTCTGGCTTGGATCATGGCTTTTTAAAGATAAACCAACCTGTACGATTCCAAAGCCTAATAGAATCATGCCAATAGCACGTATAAGTCCAAACATAAAATCACTGAAATTATTGACTACAGTGACTGGATCATTAGCTGCATAGACAGGTGTTATAAAGTTTGTGATGAGTATCAATGCTGTATAAGCATAGAACACTACTTTTCTAATTGTTTTTGTTTTCTTCATTTTCTTCAATCTCCTTTAAATAGTTTTCAGTTTCTTGTGCATCTAGCAATTCATATTCATTATCTGTAAGAAGAATATTTTGCCAGTCATCAATGAAATGATGTACCTGGCCATGAATATAAGGCTCACGTCCACCATCCAATGTCTGCTTAATATTTGGATGTTTTAATAAATCATATTTTTTATCTTTAACAGGGCGTTCTCCCTTAATAAAAAGAAGTCCATAGTTGTTATCCAACAATCGAACTTCATCTGCGGTTAAAAGCTCTCTTCCTGTCTGTTGGTAATTTGTAGAATAATTACCACTTCTTCCGGAAGACTTACCAAAGGTATTGGTATCTAAAGTTTCTTTTCCTAAGAGTTCACTAATATATTTATGGGTACTTTGTTCATTACCACCAAGATAATAGGTTTCATCACAATTTCCTAGAATCGATTCCCAGCTATCTTTATATAATGCTTTGATTTGAGCTAAGTTTTGTAGAATAATCGACACAAAGATTTGTCTGGAACGCATGGTGGATAGTAACTTATCAAATTCATCTGGTAAAGCAACATTGGCAAATTCATCCATCAAGAAATGGACGGGTACAGGAAGTTCTCCACCATGTACATAATCCGCCTGGTAATACAACATTTGAAATAACTGGGTGTACAACATTCCAACTACAAAATTAAATGTGGAATCGTTGTCTGGAATAATCGCAAATAAAGCCGTTTTTCTTTCTCCAATCTGTTCTAATTCCATCTCATCATATTTGGTTAATGATGCAAGTTCTTCCAAATTAAAAGCAGCAAGTCTTACACCAACCGAAATCAGAATCGATTTGGCGGTTTTACCTGCTGCCTGTTTATATATTTTGTATTGTTTTAAAGCTAATGAATTAGAATCTATCATTTCTAGTCTTTTAAATAACTCATCCAATGGACTTTCGTAGTCTTCTTCATCTTCTTTGACTTCTGCATAATTGAGCATTTCCATGACCATTGTAAAATTCTGTTCATCTTCTGGTGCATAATGGTACAGATATAACATCAGCGCTTCCAATAGTGCTGTTTCACTCTTTTCCCAGAATGGATCATTGGTAGAAGAACCTTTAGGTGTTGTATTACGGATCAAGTTGGTAATTAATTTAAGTACATCCTTATCACTTTGAATATAATGGAATGGATTATATCCAAGAGATTTAGACATATCAATCAAGTCAATGACTTTAATGACATAACAATTCTCTTCTAATAGATGACCAACACTTCGAATGATTTCACCTTTGGGATCCAATACAACAAAACTTGTATTACACTGCATGATGTTTGGTTTTGCATAAAATCTTGTCTTTCCAGCACCAGAGCCACCAATCACAACTGTATTTAAGTTTCGACGATGTTTTTTACCATCTAACCCCATTCGTACATTTTGTGAAAAGACTTTGTTAGCAAAGTAATCTTTATTCGCGTATTTCTTACAAACAGTATTGGGATTTGCCCATTTAGCTGATCCGTATTCTTCAGTTCTTCTATAGTTTTTAGATGAAGATAAATACATCCCAACACCTAATACATAGATTATCAGAAAGATACCGATCGTTTTTAATGTTGAATTCGTCCATTGAATTTGAAATGGATGATTTAAAGCTTCATTAAGATATGGAATTGCATTGATTAATCCTTTATCCATGTAGGGTGCAATAAGCAATGCAAACCAAATTGTTGGTATTAGTAATAAGCCAAGAAACACATATTCATCTTTTTTAGCATCTCTCATAATGATCTTTTATAGAAGGTGAATTTGCATCACAAACTTTTACAATCAATGAATCTAGAAAGTCATAATTCTTATGTGCCATGCGTTGTTTGTCTCTTAAATCGGCAAGAGCACGTACAATAATTCTTCTTTCTGTATCATCGACTTGGATTTCAATCATTTCATCATTTTGTTTTTTAAACCAGTTACGCATATTTGTCATCTCACTTTCTTTTTGGATTTCTTTCTTACCGGATATTTTGGTGCAGAAGATTTTAACTGTTCTTGCTTAATATCTTTTAGCTCCTGACGAACAGATGGTCTATCCGTAGTAGCTGTTGATTTTTTTCTTTCGACGGTTTTCTTCTTGTTTTCTTTCTTCAATGTTTTTGAAGATGGCTCGAACGGAGTACCGTCCTTGCTTGTCCGAGCCTTGTTGGGGTTTGATTTTTCATCCATCAGTTTTGATAACAATGCATCATGTTCTTCATCACTTAAAGGCTTTGTATCTTTGATCTTTTGTTGGGATAAAACCGATTCACGAATTGCTTTAGTATCAATGGTAGCTAAGTCAAATTTATCTACCATTCTAGATATCTTAGAAGCATCTTCTGCTTTGACCATGATATCTACGATCCCATCTGTATTGTTCTTTTCTTTTAATACAGAATAGAGGACACCATAATGTTTTGCTTCTTCACAAAACTTTTTTAAGTCAGAATGGTGAATCGCGAATACTTTTAATTCCTTATTGGATTTTAATAGGTTATCTAGATTTGTTTTTCCTTTGATTTTCTTGTTGTCACTAATGATTGCATACAAAGTGACAGCTAAAGATTTGGCAGCTGTACCACCAGCTTTTAATCCAATTTCAGCAGCTACTTGAATACCTTCTAATGTCATCTTCATCATTTGATCTGCAGTATCGGCACTGTTCATAAATTCAAGCTCCTTTCGTATTCTTTTTGTGTTTGCATACGCTGTGTTTCTAGTGCATTTATCATTTTTAGTTTTTCTTCAATATCGGGTACTCTCTTTTCTATATCTTCGCATATTCGAATTTCCTTTTTCCCATGTGCAATTTTAGAAGTGAGTGTATCTCGATCTTGTTCTAATTGTTGTTTCAAATCATGATTACGACATCTTTTGATTTTGTTGTAAATGGATTTTCTTTGATTCATCCAGTTTTCTATTTGATTGTTTAATTCCAATTTAAAAGCAAGCACATCTTCCACTGTTTCAAGATTATGTTTGCCAATGAATGTATTTTCGTTTGTGATTTTGTCCATATAAATCAAATCCTTTCTAAGTGATGGACTTGGATATTTTTGTGGTATGCCTTTTGGTTTTAAGATACCTAATTCAAAACAATATCGAATATACATCGCTTTGATTCCTTTTAATTTTCTATGATTGCCTTGATATTCTTTACAAGGTATAACATCTTTAACAGATGACTGCATGGGAAACAAGAAGTTACTGTTAATCCGTTCCATCAAATGTTCTTCATCATAGCGATTATCACGAGTCAGTTTATAAAAGCGAAATGTTCTTTTAGATTGTGGATGTTTTAAAGTCCAATGTTTACCATTCAAATTTACAACATATCCAATTTCTTCAAGACTAGCTTGAAACTGTTCAGGTGTTCTTGCATACAATAAAACAGAATCCACATCATAGCGAATCAATTTTCGTAAATAGATAGAATCGTTCTTTTCTGCTTTCCATTCTCCATAATTCATCGCTTTGCCTTCCGGTTTTGTGATAACTGTTAACCCATGTTCTTTACAAATCGCATCATTTAATTCACGGAAGTGATCGATATCAGCTTTCTTATTGTCATACTTTTTACCATCTACCCAGGAAACGGAGTTTACCACGAAATGATTGTGTAGATGGTCTTTATCCAAATGAGTAGAAACAACCACTTCAAATCGATTGCCCCACATTTGTTTGGCAAGCTGAACACCAAGTTCATGACAATGTTCAGGCGTAACTTCACCTGGCTTAAAAGATTGCACCGCATGAAAGGCAAGGCGACCATCCATCTTGTTGTAGGAAAGTTTAGTGTTCATCATCTGTTTTAAGGCCGTACGAGGTCCACAATTGATTCCAGTAATAAACTCTTTTTCGTTTGTTTTATAGCCTTGGGTAGTGTAGGCAAGGACTTCTTTTAAACCATCACTCATTTCTTCTTTTGTCTTATCAGGGTTTTTAATATAGTTAAGGACACGATTCAAATCATCTTTTACTGCCCATATTTTGGTAATTGCCATATTTCCTCCATGTTAATCGGTTGACGAATCAAAATCATAATCTCATTGATTTGATCTTGCAGCTTTTCATAGTTTTCCATGTAAAAGGATTTATTCATTGCATTTTGTGTATAAACAGATATCGCAATTTGATTCATGTTTTCAGCAATCTCTCTTAAAATTTCGATTACTTCGATTAATTCTTTAGAAGGTGCAGGTCTAGGGAGTAAACCGTTTATACACATTCGAAGGTAAGATTCTCGTGATAGATTTGATTCTTTAACCAGATTGTTAAGATGATCAAAGTCTTGATTCGTTAATCTAACTTTGATTTCTTTTTTCTTCGATTTTGTTTTCATTGTAGAAAGCACCTTGAATAAATAAAACCGTACCCATCCCAACTAATCCTCCACCAAGAAAACTGACAAAACAGAGTGTTAAACTATTTAACATTTTCATCTTCCTCCAATCTTAAAAGAGCTATCAGCATTTGTGATAGCTCAGGGTCTTAGGGATATTCCCTAAATACTAGTCTTTTGTCCCCAAAAGACGTTGCTTGTTACAACTGTAGACATTAATTGGCTACAGTCTTTTTCTTATCCGGAATCAAATCGGCAAGATCTTGATCCATTTTTTCGAACATTTCTTTTTTCTGATTCAGTAGTTTTAGATTTGCAGTCAGAATATTATTTTCTTCAGAAAGTGTTTTGATGCGTTCTTCATTTTTGATTTTTTTCTTTTCAATAGTGGATATTCTTTTAACGATATCTTCGTACTTTATCATTTTGAAATCTCCAATTTCTAATGAAGTAATTGCGAATATTTATGTTTGTTGATTCGCTTTTCATAATCATCTGCTTTTTCTAAAATGTGTTCATCTTTATCATAATGATACAAATGATCAGATAGCTTTTTATCAGGATCTACCAATGTTGATTTATTAACAGAAAGAAGCATTTCTTTAACATGTTCAATATTCAAAGAAGGGGAATCACATAATGCAATACACTCATCTGTTGATGATGGAATGATATATAAGTCATGTTCTAATTTTTCAGCCAAATCATTTAAAATTCCAGCATAGAACATTGTGGCTGCACCATCTGTTTTATGTTCATTTGTCAGAACAACAAGTTGATGTTCTTTTTCTTCCAAGGCTATGTCTTTTGGAATTCCTATCAACATGGTTTCTAATGGAAGTATTTCTGGTTTCATCATATTTGGCGATGAAATCAATGCATCGTTATGAAGTTTGTTTACATCAATTCCGTACTGATCCATGAGTTGATTTGTAACTCTAGCCGAACAAAAACGGTCATTTGTTGTTTGTATCATAATCTTATAAACAATCGCAAGATCTCCAATAATAGTATGAGGCATAGTGGCTAAATCATTTTTATGTTCTTCTGCATTAATGACTGTCATAAATAAATAATCTTTAACGGCATTATAATCAAGCAGAGCATTTACATCCTCTAAAACTTTGTCATTGTGTACCATTTTCCACTAACCTCCATCTTCAAATTCTTAAAATAAAAAGCCAATCTTTCTAGATTAGCCGTACTAAATTCGATTGTTTCTACATTATTCATTGTCTAAATTCTCCATTTCTTCATACAATCCATAGAATGGATCATCTGTATCCATTTCATGTACTTCATCTTCATAACTATCAATCGCAAAAATCATGTATTCTACAATGTCGTTATACATATTTTGTTTTGCTTCTTCTAAAGCATGAATTCCTTCTTCAAAAGAAATTGTTTCTAAAGTATTTGTAGAAGTTTCTTTTGCGTATGTGTAATTTGTGATGGTATCTTCTACTGATTCCAACATGAGTAATTGAGCCTGTATGATTTGTTTGTCATCTGAATGCAAGTTTGCATAATTATAAATTCTAGTGTTGTAAGTCATTGTTCTTTCCTCCTTTTGACTTTGGTTTTTCCATATCTATTTCATCAAGTTCAATGGAATATACTCGTTCATTTTGTTGTTCTCCAAAGAGTTGAGCCATCAATTCTGAATCATTCTTTGTGGATTCATAGGCATTTAAATATTCATTATCCACAAGGTGAAATTTCTTCTTTTGTGTTTTTTCATTTTCTACAAGTTCTGTAGCTGTAATCTTTAATGCAGCTTCTTCATTGAGTTCTAAACTATCTGGTGTTTTATTTAGATCCATCAATAACAAGGTTTCATTGAATAAAATAGGTTCTTCATCCTTTAAAGCTTTCATTTGTTTAAACATGATATTTAAAAACTGCTTCTTTACCTGATCATTAACTAAAACTTCTACAGGCTGATCTAGAATATCCTTATAATGTTTTGATGGAACAACAGTAGGTTGTTTTGTGTCCGGATTAATATAGGCATAGGTCATACGACTAATATTTTCACAGACTTCTTTGATCTTCATTTTCTGAAATAAATCAAATTGCTTATTCAAATTACATCACCTTCACTTTCTTAAATTTGAATAACAAAAAAGAGAAAGCATCAACTTTCCCTTGATCATAATTACAAACTGTATTTCTTTCGAATTTCTTTTATTGCAATATCTGCATCTTTCCCTTTTCCATCTTTAGATTGCTTTCTTGATTTTTCTAATCGTTCAAGAAATTCTTTTTCTGATAATTGTTTAAGATTTTTTTGTTTCATCTATGACTCCAATTCTAACAATCAAATTCTGATTCTAGTGTTTCCCAAGGAAGCACTAATACTTCTGGTATTTCACGATTCAAAAACAGTTTGATTCCTATCGCTTTTGCTGCTAGAAGAAGTAAATCGTCTAATTTTTGTTTTTCTATTTCTGTTCCTTTAAAATTCTGTTCTGTTCGATAATCAACTGGATAAACAGGAAGCATCCGGTCTAAAGGAGCTTGTAAATTTAAAATCGATTGCACATAATATTTGCTCATAATAAGAGCACCGCATTGTTTAATGTTCAAAGATGGGATATCTACAGCATATAAATAAAGTGTATCTTTCCATCCAGTTCCATCTTGTTTTAATAAAACAATGCCTTCAAAATCTTTCAATTGTTTTATCACCTCGTGAAAGATTATAAAGGGTTTATAATGCAATTTCTAATATAGAATTTAATGTTTTCCACGTTGCTTTTGCACATCTTCTAGAAAATCTTCGATTTCTTCTTTAGATGCAATATTGTTATCTATAAACATTTCTTTGATTTCATCCTTTTGTAGAGCTTCTTGTAGGAATTCAGAAGTCAAATGTACAGCAAAGTCTGGAATAGATTTATACGCATTATATTTCATTAATATTTCTCTAAAAATCGTAAATGGTAAAGTATCAATTCCAAACTCATTTACATCTTTTGTGGCAGCTTCTTTAATAATACGTATATGTTCATCTTCTATATTTTGAAGTAAGTACATTGCATCAATTGTATTCGGAGCATTCCTAAAAACACAATAATTAAATTCAACGATTCCAGCATTTTCAAAATCTAAATTATCTGGATCCAAATATCCATCATAGATATAAACAACTTTTTCATTCGTTGTCTGTAACAGTTTTGCCATTATCATTACTAGCATTTTTTCTATCTCATCACTAACTTACAACAATTGAAATAATTTGTAATCAACAGAAAAGGCACGATTCTGTCGTTAAATCAAATTTCAAATTAACATTAGCTTATTGATTAAGATTTTTCCTCGGCAGAAAATCAAAAAAATGTCGATAATAACATTTTATTATGAATTAATTCTTCATTTACATCTTTATAAGAAATCGGATGTTCATCAATACATTGATATTTTGAATTTAGAATAGAAATGATTTTTGCTGTTGCACCAATACCAACTTCATCGTTGTCTAGATGAAAAACAATGGTTTTGATGTTTGGATTTCTCTCTAAATAAGCTTTTAATGCAATGGGAATATCCGCTTCAGATTTGATAGCTATTTTATCACTGGCTCCTGCAAGAGATAGATAATCAAATTTCGTATAATCCTTCTCGTCCATTTTCAAAAGTGTCATATAGGATAATAGATCAATGGCTGCTTCAAATACATGAAGTACATTACTTTTGGGATTTGTGTAATTAAAACTGAATGCTTTATTGCTTCCAGCATGATCCAGTTTAAAATTCTTAAAGATGCTTCGCTTAAACGCATAAGCTGGTTTATCTTTATCATATCCAACAAATACTGCATTTTTGAAGTTAGCGGATTGATAGATCATTCCTTTGGATATGAATTTATCTACAATATCTTTGTCAATTTTTCGTACTTCACAAAGATAACGAACCACTAAATCATTGTTTTTATCTTTGACAGGCAATTCAAACGGTTTAGCTGGTTTTGGATGATAGAAAGTCGCAACCGGGGCACTCACATTCATTAAATCGGATAGATAATTACACGCATCTTTAAATTCATATCCTTCCACTATAATCAAATAATCGAGTGCGGAAGTTCCACCTTTACCTTGTGACCACCAATACCACTTACCATTGGAAAAATGCAAGGAATCATGATCTCGATGATAATAATCTGTTCTCCCATTTTTAACTAATAAGTCGGGTGCATAATTCTTTAAATAATCAAAGGCAGATAATGTTCTTACTTTTTCTAGAACCTCTTTTCGTATAAATCGTTTACTCATCTTTCCAACTCCTTACTTTTTGGTGCCATCTTTGCGATTCCATGTTCTTTACAGAATTTTTTAACTGCATTTGGATTTTCTTTTGCAGATAATTCAAATTCATCCGTATAGATCGTTTCTACCTTGTATTTTTGTTCCTGGATATTGTGGATCCATTGGTTCATAAAACGATTGAGTTCATTTGCACGAAATGGATCCCCATCCACTCGCTCATAAAATTGAAGATTATCCTGTTGATAAGATTGAGGGTAGAGCAGTCTGTTTTCTTTATCCACCGTAAATTCAATATCAGGATCAGCCATTAGATCGCCATTCAATTCATAGTTATGAGCCATAATCAATCGATCATCTTCAATGATTTCAACATTCAGATCCATAAATCCAGGTGTTGTATATTTGATATAGTAAGCATCATTGGTCAGTAACGGTTGTGCAATTTGTTCAAATAATTCATAGTTTCTATGTTCAATAGAATTTTCAATAAACCAGTTCTTACTTAAATCAAAATTGGGATTGGTGAATGCTTCAAAACATACTGTCCGAAGGGTTTGATAATAGTCGTGATTGTTTCCAAACAAAAAAGCCTGATCAGAATATGCAGGCTTACTGTTAATCACGTCATAGATTTGTTGATCCACCATTTCATGAATATCTGAAGTGGATACATTTGGATCATCTAGTGCTTCTTTATATGGTTCCATCAAAGAAGAAACCTGAATCACAATATCATGATTCATCTGTTCCATTTCTAATGGCGTTATATACTTATTTTTGATTTCTATCATATGCAGTTTCTCCTTAAATACAGGTTCTAGTTGTTCAATCATTTCATGAGTTGTACTTTGAATATTAACTAAGATAGATTTCAATTCATCAAAATCTCTATTGGCATAACTTGCAATATAGCCAAATGAATATTCAGAAGTATCCAGTCCAAAATGATCACATAACACAAACGCTAACGATTCGGCTTCAATTTCTCGCTGGCTTTGATTTTTATCTGTTTGTTTATGAAGCAGGCTATGAGCATACTCATGAATGAGTGTTTTTGCGATTTGTAAATCTTCCAAATCTTTATTAATAACGATCTTATCTTCTTTTGGAGAATAATATCCCTTAGCTCCTGTCATAAAGTTTAAATCTTCAGTTTCCGTTTTAAATTCAATGGGAATTATACATACTGACTGAATCGTTTGAATCATGGCTTTAATTTCATTACTTGACCCCGTTAAATCGTGAATCAAAGAAGGGAGAGGATCACCTGAAGTCTGCGATATATCAAATACAGTTGTTGTTTTAAATCGTGTCACATTGACTTGTCGCTGTTCTTGAATGGGTGAACCGGATTCATCCAATTCAACATTTCCTTTTTCATCCACTTTATTCATCAACCTGTCTTCTTTATAAGTTACAGGAGCAAGAATCATCAATCCTTTTTCACCTTTATCCACATGTCGATTAAAGTTTGTTTGCCAGGAACGATAACCAGCAACTAAACTTGCATTCGGTTTTTGTGCTAGTATCAGTAAAGTGTTGTTCAATGAATAATTGTGGAATTTGCTGCAACAAGACAAATATCGTTTAAAAGAATCAGAAGAATAAACATCTTTTACACCTTGTTCAATCATTTCAAAGGCTTGTTTGGTTTTCTCATCCGAAGATTTATAATTAACCATCTTTTCACCGTCCTTTCTAAAATAGGGTAAAAGAAAAGCACTACCGAAAAAGGTAATGCTTTATAAACTGGAAATTGGCTATTTCGTTGCAACAATACTTATCCAATGATTTTTTGTATTTGAATACGTTTTTATCTCTGTAAAACCTGCTTCTTTCAAAGCAGCAATGAGTTGATCAGAGGTGTAAATCTTCATACCATCAATCAACTTTGTCCATTTTTCATCTGCGGCATTCGTTCCGTCAGATTCGTTACAAATCAGGAATGTCCCTCCGTTTTTCAGAACTCGATTTACCTCAAAAAAACATTTTTCCAATCCCGGCCAGAAGTAAACTGTCTCAAAAGCAGAAACATAATCAAAAACCGCATCAGGAAAAGGGATAGCAGATACATCACCTTGAACCACGCAACATTTCCCTTGTTTAATGGCGGCGGCGTTCAGCTTTTGAGATTCTGCCACACTGACCTCCGAATAATCCATTCCTGTCACATGACCATTTCCGCATTTGCCCAACCAGGCTACAATATTTGCACCGCCTCCGCAACCAACATCCAGTACCGCAGCGTCCGGATTCACTGAGATATTTGAGAATCCCCATTGTGATAACTTGGCGTGACCGATGTTCATCATCTTCGTCATCAATTTTCCGCCGAAGCCTTGTGGCTTACGAGTATTTTCAAAGAAGTTCATTGCATTATTCCTCCTCTTTAAATTCTAATTTGTTTCTATCATTATTTCTTAATTATACACGGGATTTGAAGCTTTTTCTACTTATCTATTGTTCTAAAATCTCTCTCAAAAAAATAATAAAAAAATTTATAAAAAATAGGGTGTCAAAAGCCTGAGCAATTCCAAATAAGTGAAGGGAGTAATTCCAATCAACAAAAATGGAACGCCTTCCTTTGAAATTTAAAACTGAATATACAGGTCACTAAGACGTTAATTCTGATGATAGCCACCTTATCGGGTACGCCGTGACTTCTGCATTGCAGAACAGCGAGAACTCCCGGTATGAGTGTCAGGTTGCTCCTGACATGGCGATGACAGTCAGAAAAATAATGATACTTCTCTAAGGAGCTGGCGGAGTACCCGGCAGAGGTTAGAATCCTATGATACAGATCAGCGGTCTGTTCCTTAGTGGCTTCCCATGAGCGATACGCTCGGCAAGGGGTGTTGAGAACAAATGTTGCCACGACCGTTTAGGAAATGAAACGGTCAGGTACATAGTCATTCTACAACTCGGAATGTGGAGTGCAGAGGATGGAATTGATCATACTTTTTTGGACATTGAAGAACTAACAAGGAAGTGCAGATTCAGCGATTGCTCTCATGAAAACGAGACGGGATGTGCAGTGAGACAGGCTGTGAAGGACGGATTGATTGCAGAAGAACGATATAGAGCGTATATGAAATTAAAAGCAGAGAATGCATACAATAAAAATGCAGTTGATTATCTTGCTGCTAAGAAAAGGAAATTTAAACAGATTGCCAAATTAAATAAACATAATTATAAACAATAAATGAAGAGCCAGACGCAAAAGACGCAGAGCTGCTAATTCTAAAGGATTTGAATTTAGAATTGTGACTTTTTATATTGCAATACCATGAGTTAAAAAGAAATGGAGAAAAAGAAAATGAAGGAAAATATTATCATTGCAAGTTATGGGATGCAGGAGAAAAGGGACTTACATTATCTGCTTTTGAATGGGAGAAGGATAGAAAAACGCTGATATATGGGCAGGTAGACTATATGTATGGAGAAGCACTTTATAAGCCTGAAATGAAAGAAGGAAATCCTATAAGGTTATATAGTTTGGATGAAATCACGGAGATATTCTGTAAATTAGGACTTCGTATTTGTAACAGCTTTGCTGATTTCAGTGGAAAGCCGAGTTCTGATAATGATATTCAATTGATGGTTTATTCCATACGGGAATAAATCTTCATCAAATCTTTATTTTTTTCTGTTAGGTTATATTTCAGTAAGAAATGAAA
>OLIS01000092.1_pt1 | contig 62794 bp, 56 predicted proteins | sample 1601351 | NCBI WGS metagenome assembly OLIS01 (sample SAMEA2452122, study PRJEB22498) | human gut metagenome | biome: human feces; feature: human gut; material: feces | place: Australia | collected 2012
ATTGTGGTACTTGGTATTATGTAGACCATGGTAGAATCAATTGGGATTATACAGGCTTAACAAAGTATTATAGTACATGGTATATGGTTGTGAATGGACAGTTAGATTGGAATTTCACTAATCTAACTAAATACTATGGTACTTGGTATTATGTAGAAAATGGTAAGCTAAACTGGAACTATACTGATTTATTCCAGTACTTTGGTACATGGTATTGTATTAGAGGCGGTGTTCTTGATTGGAACTATACAGGTTTAGCCTATCATGCAGGTAGTTATTACTACATTAATCATGGTGTATTAGATTGGAATTATTCTGGTTCTGCACAGATCGATGGTAAAGGCAGATACTATGAAGTAGTTAATGGTGTGATGGTTTATAGTGCTTTAGATAAGATGCGTGGATTAGTGCGTAATGAAACAAGTCCTACAAACTATATTATACTTGTAGATAGAGCGGCACATCGTGTAGGTATCTTTAAAGGCGGTAAGAACAACTGGCAGGATGTACAGTATTATAAGTGCTGTGTTGGTAAACCTTCTACCCCTACTGTAAGTGGTACTTATTATGTGGGTATTAAAGGTAAATACTTTAATACAGGCTCAAGAGGTAGATGCTGGTATTATACACAGATTACTGGTAACTACTTATTCCATTCAGTTATCTATGATAGACAGAATACTCCGAAGAAAATTATTGATAATGCGATGGATGCAGCAGTCTCTCATGGCTGTGTAAGATTAGATGTTGATCATGCGAAATGGATTTATGACAACATTCCTAAGAAGACTAAAGTAATTATTTATTAACATCTCTAGGTTCCTCCTATTTAGGAGGAACTTTTTTTGTAGAGTACAATTTAATTGGGAGAATACCTCAATATGATGTATACTTATTCTGTATGAGTGTATCATGGAGGTTTTATGAAAAAAGATAAAGATATATTTGATAGAATCATGGAGTGGAAGATCTTAAGTATCTTTAATCCATTTTATAAGAAATATAAAGAAGTATTACTCTATTTATTCTTTGGTGGTTTAACGACTTTTATTAGCATCGGTTCTTATGCATTCTTTGATATTGGTATGCATATGGATCCAATGATTGCGAATATCTTCTCTTGGATATTAGCGGTATTATTTGCGTATATAACAAACCGTATCTGGGTATTTGATAGTAATGCGGAAGATATGAATGGGATTCTTAAAGAAATGGTTTCTTTCTTTGGGGGACGTGTTGCAACTCTTTTAATGGAAGAAGTCATTTTATATGTGGGTATTAAGTTATTAAGTATGAATAGTATTGGTGTAAAGGTTTCAGCACAGATTCTAGTGCTTATTGGAAATTATTTAATTAGTAAGCTATTTGTATTTAAGAAGTAATGAGGGGTATTTATATGAAAACGAAAAAGATAGAATATATCGATTTGGCGAATGTTATTGCGGCAATTGCAGTTGTATTTCTACATACCAATGGATGTTTCTGGGAATTTAATAAATCAAGATATTGGATTACTGCGAACTTAATTGAAAGTGTATTTATTTTTGCAGTTCCTGTATTCTTTATGATTTCAAGTGTGACATTGATGGATTATCAAAAGAGATATAATACAAAGACTTTTTTAAAGAAACGTTTTTCTAAGACAGTGATTCCATTTCTATTCTGGACATTTGTAGGTCTAGTATTTGATATTGTTTTCTTACACACACTTAAACCATCTGATTTAACTTTAAGAGTTCTAGTAGATGGTATTATTAATAATCAATTTGTGACTATTTATTGGTTCTTTATGCCATTGTTTGGAATCTATTTATCTATTCCTCTTTTTGCATCTATTCCGGAAGAAAAAAGAATCGAGCTATTTAAATATTTATTCATCATTGGATTTATTTTTAATGGAACTATTCCATTCCTTCTTTCTGCAATGCATATTGATATGGCGTGGCCTTTAGGAATTAATGTGGTAAGTGGTTATGCAATTTTTGTAGTTATGGGTTATTTGATTCATAAGATGGATTTTACACCTAATCAAAGATGTATTATTTATGTAGCTGGTTTGGCTGGTTTCTTAATGCATTTTGGAGGTACTTATTTTGAATCTTATGCATTAGGTGGTGTAAGCCAGATCTATAAGAATTTAATGCAGGCCCCTATTTTGATGTATTCTGGTGCGGTTTTCTTATTTATCAAACAGATCAGTAGTAAAGTCATGCAGACTAAAATATCTAAATCTGTACAGTTCATTAAGAAATATACATTCCCTATTTATTTAATGCATTATTACATTATTGAAATCTTAAATAGATACCTACATCTTGCGAATTATACAAAGTCAATTATCTATCGTTTAGGTATGCCGCTTGTTGTGATTCCTATTACGATTATTTTAACGGCATTCATTCGAAAATTAAGAGTGGGAAAGAAAGTATTACCATAATTACACAAAAATTACACATAGATGGCCTTGTAATAAGGTATAATAACGGCAATGAGTGAATTACAGGCCATTTTGTGGTATAGTTAACTTAGTACGAACTTAACAATAAGGATGTGAATATAAGATGTATAAAAGGAAACTAAGAGGATGGGCAAAGCATTTAGACTTTTTAATTGCGGACCTGATTTGTTTACAGCTAGCCATTTTTCTAGCTTACTATATGCGTCATGGAATACTTGATTTATATACTAGATCATTGTATGTCAATATCGCTATAGTTATGACATTATTGGATATGTTGATTATTATATTCTTTAATATTTTAAAGAATATTTTAAAGCGTAATAACGTTACAGAAATGATAAAGGTAATAGAGAAATCGTTATTATTAATGGTTGTATCTACTGCTTATATTTTCTATGCGCAGAAGGATGATGTATCACGTTTAACTTTAGGTTTTACATGTGTATTTGATGCAATGTTTACTTATATTGTGCATTGTGTTATGAAGCCAATTGTAAGACGTAGAAGAAAGAATAATAAGAAGTCATTGATTGTGATTACAGAGTCTGAGTATATTGATTCTATTACAGAGAATAAGAAAACATTTGGTTTAGATGAATATCAGAGTGTTGGATTTGCGATTCTAGATAAGAATATGGAAGGCCAGAAATCAAATGGCTGGTCTATTGTTGCGTCTCAGGATACTGTCATAGATTATGTATTGAGACAGTGGATGGATGAGGCATTGGTTATTCTTCCTAGAGAAGATGTTTTCTCAACTTCTTTAGTTAAAGACTTAGCTGAAATGGGTCTTGCAGTACATGTAGAAATCAGTGAATATAACTCATTAAAGGGTTATCGTAAACAGTTTGAAAGAATGGGTGAAAACCAGGTATTGACTGTCAGCATGAACTCTATTAATGAATACGACTGGATTGCCAAGAGAATACTAGATATTTTAGGTGGTTTAGTGGGCTGCTTAATTACACTCATTCTAACAATTTTCTTAGCTCCTGCAATTTTTATTGCGTCTCCAGGACCAATCTTCTTTAAACAGAAGAGAGTTGGTAGAAATGGTAAAGTGTTCAATATGTATAAGTTTAGAAGTATGTATATGGACGCTGAAGAGCGTAAGAAAGAACTTATGGCGCAGAATAGAGTCAAGGACGGTATGATGTTTAAGCTTGAATATGACCCTCGTATTATTGGCTGTAAGAAGAAAGCCGATGGAACTATTAAGAAGGGTGTGGGTAACTTTATTAGAGACTGGTCTCTTGATGAATTCCCTCAGTTCTTTAATGTATTAAAGGGTGATATGAGTTTAGTAGGTACTAGACCTCCTACTCTTGATGAATGGAATAAGTATGAATTACGTCATAGAGCACGTCTTGCATTTAAGCCAGGTATTACAGGTATGTGGCAGGTAAGTGGTAGAAGTAACATCACTGATTTTGAAGAAATCGCAAGATTAGATAAAGAATATATCAAGAACTGGAAGTTCAGTCTTGATATTCATATCTTATTGAAGACAGTACAGGTTGTTTTCAAAAAAGAAGGATCAATGTAAAGGAGTAATGAATATGCCATCAGTAAAGATTATTATTGCGACACATAAGAAGTATCGTATGCCTGATGATGAGATGTATGTTCCTGTACAGGTAGGTGCAGAAGGTAAAGATGATCTTGGATATACACGTGATAATACAGGTGATAATATTTCTTCTTTAAACCCACAGTTCTGTGAGTTAACAGGATTATATTGGGCTTGGAAGAATTTAGATGCAGATTATGTAGGTTTAGCACATTATCGTAGACATTTTAGAGGTAAGAAGAAAACAAAGGATCCATTTGATTGTGTTCTTACTTCTAAGGAAGCAGAAGAATTATTAAAGGATAATGATATCTTAGTGACTAAAAGACGTAATTATTATATTGAAACAATTTATGATCATTATGTTCATACACTTTATCCAAAACCACTCGATGAAACAAGAAAGATTATTGAAGAGAAGTGTCCAGAATATTTACCAGCTTTTGATAAACATATGAAAGAAAAGACAATGCATGCTTTTAATATGTTTGTGATGAAGAAAGAATATTTTGATGCTTATTGTGAATGGTTATTCGGTATTTTATTTGAATTGACAAAGAGATTTGAAGATGCTGAATATAATAGTTTCCATGCACGTTATCCAGGTAGAATTAGTGAATTATTATTAGATGTATGGATGATGGAGAACGGCTATGCATGTAAGGAAGTGCCATTTGTATACATGGAAAAGATTAACATGTTTAAAAAGGGAATGGGATTTTTAAAGGCTAAGTTCTTGCATAAGAAGTATGGAGAGAGTTTCTAATGAGTTTATTTAAGAGAATAATTACACTTACACTTGTATTAACTATGATGACAGGCTGTTCATTTGTGAATAATGCAGGTGCACAGAAGGTATTTAATTTTGCGGATTCTGGTTATGTGACTTCACTTGATGCATCAAAGGCTATCGATGAAACATCTACGAATGTGATTCAGGCTTTTGGTGATGGCTTATATGCTTATAATGTGAAAAGTAAGTTAAAGCCTGCCATTGCGAAAAGCATGAAAGTCAGTGATGATGGTAAAACATATACCTTTGAAATTAGAAAGAATGTGAAATGGTCTAATGGGGATCCCGTGACTGCAGAAGACTTTGTATATGCATGGAAGAGAGCCTTATCTATGCGTTCTGATGCATCTAAGCTTCTTACCTCTTATGGTGCAGCCATTGCAGGAGCAGATGAAATCTACAACGGTAGAAAGTCTGCAGATACATTAGGGGTTTATGTGAAGGATAAGAAGTTAGTCGTTAACCTCGCTTATAAGACATCACGTTTTATGGATTTAGTGACTCAGCCAGTATTCTTCCCATTAAATCAGAAGTTTGTAGAAGCACAGGGAGATCAGTATGCAACTTCTCCTAAGACATTATTGTCATGTGGGACATATAAGGTGTCTTCTATCTCTAAAGATAAGATTACTTTAAAGAAGAATAAGACATGTTATATCGCAAAGAAGACAAATATCGATCTTGTGAATATGTATTTTGGAATCAGTAATGAAGATAAGATCAAGATGTTTGATGAAGGCAAGATTGACTTTGCGGCAGTGACTGGTGAAAATGCGAAGAAGTATGATGGTAAAGATTCAAGTACTGCAGATTCGGATAGTGTTATTTGGGATTTAGTGCCTAATTTCAAGGATCAGTATTTATCAGATGCAAGAGTACGTGAAGCAATGTCTTTATTACTTGAAAGAAAGAAATACAATAAACAGGTATTGCATGATGGAAGTCATAAGGCACAGGGATTACTTCCTATGGGAATCTGTTTCAACTCTAATAAGCAGTTTATTAGAGATGCTTCTCGATATAAATTAAAGTATGACAAGAAAGAAGCAAAGAAAACTTTAAGCAAGCTTCTTAATGAATACCAATTGAAGAAATTCACATTTACTTTAACTTATACAAATGATTATCCAGCAACTAAGGCAATTGCGGGTAAGATTAAAGAAGATCTTGAAGCAACAAAACAAATCAAGGTGTATTTAAAAGAAGTAAATACTGTAGATTATAATCAGGCAGAACTTTCTTTATTACGTATCAAGGGTGTATGTAATGATGCTTATGATTATCTAGCCCCTCTTGCAGTCAATAACCAGGGTATTAATCATTATGCGAATAATGAATTCAATAACTACTTTAGAACTGCAGTGAACGCAAAGGATCAAGATGAACGTTACTATGCATTCTTAAATGCAGAAAGAGTCGCAATGCGTGATTATGCATTCATTCCAGTTGTTCATCAGGGACAGAGATACTTAATTAATATGAGTGTCACTGATTTGATTCGTAATTTCTGTGGTGCCCCATATAGCTTTAGATATATGTATATGCGTTAATTGAGGAGAGTATTGTATGATTAATAAAATAAAAACATTTATTCAGAAAATAGTGACTTCTCAAATAGGCTTGGCTGTTTTATCTATTTACTACTTCACACTTTTATTAGATATGACAACTTTAAGCTATAGTTTTGCGAAGGCTGCCACTTTATGTAAGCTGTTGAGATATATTTGTTATGTATATTTCTTGATTATGATTTGTAAGAAATTCAAGTCTTTAGACTTGAATGAGTATAAAGAGAAGATTAAAAATTTTAATAAGAAACAGTACTTTATTGCAGGAGTCGTTATTGTCGCATTAGTGAGTATTGTGGCTAATCTAGTTCTTACTAGAAATAAAGCATTGTTTTTCCTATTATTCACATTGATTTATGCAAGCTGTTTTGAGTTTGATGATGTTGTGAATACATTATTCTCTACGCAGTTTATTTCATTGATTCTTATTGTGACATTAAGTTCTTTAGGACTGATGCATGATTATATTAACAACAGAGTCGATGGGACAATGAGACATTCTTTAGGTTTTGGGTACCCTACTTATCTTTCTCAGTTTGTTATGTTTTTGATTCTCTATTATTCATATAAGAAAGATTTCAAGATCAGTCCTGAAAAGTTAGGTTTATACCAGCTGCTTATTGTATTTGTTTATTTCTTAACAGACTCAAGAACAGAATTACTTGTATCAGAATGTATTCTTATCTGTATCTTTATGAAGTCTACAGGTATATTAGGAAGATTTAAGAATATTGTAGAATTCTTTAAGAAGGCTTTTACAGTATGTTTCCCATTATATCCAATTGGAAGCTTTGTGATTGTAATGTTGTATGGGTTAATCTTTAATACAATGAATGTGAATGGCATTGTATTCAAGATTGCTCAGAAGTTAAATAATATATTCTCAAATAGACTTTATCAGACATTCTATGATTTTAAACGTTATGGATTTAGTTTATTTGGTTCGAATATAGATTTAGTTGGGTATTCACTTACTAAAGGAAATGAGGATGCCATTATTAGAAGTAACTTCATTGATAATGAGTATATGAGAATCTTATTTGAAAATGGATGGATCTTCTTTATTGCCTTCTTCACAATCGCAGCTATAGTGATCTGGTATCTTTATAAGAATAAAAAAGATGGATTACTATTTATTTCATTCGTTATTACAACATTCAGTTTATTGAATCCTAGAATTATTTCTATCACATTATCAATATTCTGTTTTATGATTATTCCAGTATTACATGATTTACTATTTAACCAAGGAGGACACTTAGATGAGTAAATATGATTATCTAGTAGTAGGATCAGGTCTTTATGGCGCAATCTTTGCGCATGAAGCAAATAAGAGAGGAAAGAAGGTTCTTGTCATTGATAAGAGACCTAACATTGCAGGAAATATCTATACTGAAGAAGTAGAAGGTATCAATGTACATAAGTATGGTGCACATATCTTCCATACAAATAATAAGGAAGTATGGCAGTATATCACTCAGTTTGCAGAGTTCAACAGATTCACAAACTCACCTGTTGCGAACTATAAGGGAGAACTTTATTCACTTCCATTCAACATGTATACATTCAATAAGATGTGGGGAGTAGTGACTCCAGAAGAAGCTGCTGCAAAGATTGAAGAACAGAGACAGGAAATCAAGGGAGAACCAAAGAACCTTGAAGAACAGGCTATCTCACTTGTAGGTAGAGATATCTATGAAAAGCTCATCAAAGGCTATACAGAAAAGCAGTGGGGAAGACCATGTACAGAACTTCCATCATTCATCATCAAGAGATTACCAGTAAGACTTACTTTTGATAATAACTACTTCAATGCGTTATATCAGGGTATTCCAATGGGTGGCTATACAAAGATGGTAGAAAACATGTTGGAAGGTATTGAAGTAAGATTGAATACAGATTACCTAGAAAACAAGGAAGAACTAGACAGCCTTGCAGATAAGGTTGTTTATACAGGACCTATTGATGCTTATTTCAACTATAAGCTAGGTACATTAGAATACAGATCAGTCAGATTTGAAACAGAAGTATTAGATAAGCCAAATTTCCAGGGAAATGCAGCAGTGAACTATACAGACGCAGAAACACCTTGGACAAGAATTATTGAACATAAATGGTTTGAATTCGGTACACAGCCTAAGACTGTTATCAGTAGAGAATACAGCTCTGAATGGAAGCTAGGAGATGAACCATATTATCCAGTCAATGATGAAAAGAATGGTGCCTTATATGCAGAATATAAGAAGCTAGGCGAAGCAGAAACTAAAGTAATCTTTGGTGGAAGACTAGGAGAATATAAGTACTATGATATGGATGCAGTTATCGCAGCTGCATTAGACAGAGTTAAAAAGGAATTTAATTAATTATTTAGGCAAAGATGATGAATCTTTGCCTTATCACAATGGAGGCTTATTATGAAGAGTGTATTGATTATAGGAATGACACCTAATCCTGGTGGCATAGAAAGTTTTTTAATGACCTACTTCAGAAAATTAAAGAACACCTTTAAAATAGATTTCCTTACTACATTTGATACATGTGCTTATAGTCAGGAGATTCTAGATAATGGTTCTAGAATTTATACAATTCAGTCAAGTCAGTTTAAACAGGTTAAAGAATTTAAGCAGGAAATGACAAGTTTCTTTCAGCACCATCATTATGATATTATCTGGTTTAATGCGTGTGATTTAGGTAATTTTGGTTTGTTGAAATATGCTCAGCTTGCTTCTCCTGAAAAAGTGATTGTACATGCACATAATAATGATTTCATGAAGAAAGGTAAAAAAGCACTCTTCTATAAGTTCATGCATTATAAAAATAAAAAGAAAGTAAAACAGTATGCGACTGATTTCTGGGCCTGCTCAGAACTAGCAGGACAGTTCTTCTTTGAAGAAGATATACGTCAGAGTCCTCGTTATCACGTTATTAATAATGCGATTGATACAGATCGTTTTAAATATGACAGAGAGGTCAGAGCCGCTTATCGTAAAGATCTTGATGCTGAAGATAAGATTGTAGTAATGAATACGGCAAGATTCACTTATCAGAAGAACCAGCTATTCTTAATTGATATCTTTTCTGAATTAAAGAAGATGGATGATCGTTTCGAACTTGTATTAGTGGGTGATGGAGAATTAAGAAGTGAACTTGAACAGAAGATTTCTGATTTGAATTTAACAGATAGCGTACAGCTGCTCGGCTTGCGTAGTGATATTCCAGAATTATTATCAGCCGCTGATATATTCCTCTTCCCTTCTCGTTTTGAAGGATTTGGTATATCATTATTAGAAGCACAGGCTTCTGGACTGTTATCCTTTACTTCCAAGACAGTTGTCCCAGAAAGTGTAGGGATTACAGATTTACTCACATATATTTCATTGGATGAATCTCCTAAAGAATGGGCTGATATCATTTATGGACAGTTCATCAAGAGAGACATTGAAAGAAATAAATATACGGATGTCATCAAAGATAAGGGATTTGATATTTATACTGAAGCTATGAAATTAAAATCCTACTTAGATGATTAAAGAAAGGAAAACAGTTATGAAAAAATATTATTTACAGGTTACTATCGATTCTAATTTGGATGCAAGTACAAAAGCTGTCCAGGATTGTAATAAGATTCTTCATCAGAATGGATTTGCACCTTTTGAAGTCAACCTTTATAAATCAGGAAATAAGTATATCAAGAAGGTACATAATTTTCTTGCCTTCAATCATTTAAATAAAATTGATGAAGGTGCGCTACTTGTCGTGCCTCACCCTCTTTATGTGAATAAGAGATATATTGATATCTTAGAAAAAGTAAAACAGAAAAAGCATATCAAGCTTGCATTTCTTATTCATGATTTAGACTCATTAAGAAAGTTATTCTTAAATGCACAGGATGATTTTGAATATATGGATCATAAGATGTATGACATCTCTGACTATATTATTGCGCATAATGATTCTATGATTGAATACTTAGTATCACAGGGGGTTGCAAGAGAAAAGATTCATAATCTTCATATCTTTGACTATTTATGTGATTCAAATAATACAATCAAGTTTGATCGTTCTGTGAGTATTGCAGGTAATTTAGATGAAAAGAAGAGTAATTATCTTGCTAAGTTAAAGGATATTAAAGCAGTACATTTTGATTTATATGGTGTTCATTTAAACGAAGAAATTCTTGCTTCTAATATCACTTATCATGGGGCTTTCCCACCTGATGAAATCAATAATCAGTTATATAGTGGTTTCGGTCTAGTATGGGATGGAAGTTCTATTGAGAGATGTGATGGTAATACAGGAGAGTATTTAAAATACAATAACCCTCATAAATTATCTTTATATTTAGTATCTGGTATTCCTGTTGTCATCTGGAAAGAAGCAGCAGAAGCTAAATTTGTAGAAGAATATGGCTTAGGTATTACAGTAAATTCTTTAGATGAACTTGGAGAAAAATTTGCGAGTCTAAGTGAAGAAGAATACTTTGAAATGGTAAAACGTGTGGCAGTCGTTTCTGAACGTCTTAAAAACGGTTATTACCTTACTCAGGCTATCAAAGAAATTGAAGAGGCATAATGCCTCTTTTTCTTCTTTAACTCTTACTATTTTTGAATTATAATAGTTGCGGTTTGTAACAAGGAAAGAGAGGTTTTGTATGAAAAAACAGAAATCACTTAAGTTGAATTTCATTATGAATGCATTACTTACAATGTCTTCATTCATATTCCCACTTATTACATTCCCATATGTATCGAGAGTATTAGGACCTACAGGAACAGGTCAGGTTAACTTTGCGACGTCATTGATTACTTATTTCTCTATGTTTGCACAGTTAGGTATTCCAACATATGGTATCAAAGTATGTGCACAAGTAAGAGATGATCATGAAAAATTAACAAGAACAACACAGGAATTACTAATTATTAATCTTGTCATGACCGTAGTCTCTTATATTGCGTTTATTATTGCGTTATTCACAGTACCAAAACTTGCATCTGATAAGATGTTGTATGTGATTACTAGTAGTACTATCTTACTTACTACAATAGGTATGGAATGGCTCTATAAAGCACTAGAACAATATACATATATCACTATCCGTTCTATTATCTTCAAGTTTATCGGACTTGTTGCAATGTTCATGTTAGTACGAACAAAAAACGACTATGTGATGTATGCGGGTATCACAGTATTTGCGGCGAGTGCTTCATTTATTCTTAACCTGTTGAATGCGCATAAGTATATTGGTCTCAAGCCAGTTGGACACTATAACTTTAAGAAGCATTTTAAGCCAGTTGCGATATTTTTTGCGATGAGCTGTGCAACAACTATCTATACGAACCTAGATTCAGTTATGTTGGGTTTCATGGCTACAAATGCGGATGTAGGTTACTATGGTGCAGCTGTCAAGATCAAGAATATTTTAGTATCCATTGTTACGTCATTAGGTACTGTATTACTTCCAAGAGCGGCTTATTATATTGAACATCAGCAGATGGATGAATTTAAGAAGTTGAGCAGAAAGGCATTAAACTTTGTATTTCTAGTCGCTTCACCAATGATGATTTATTTCATGCTTTTCGCAAAGCAGGGAATCTATTTCCTATCAGGTGATGCTTTTGGACCAGCCGTTGTGCCAATGCAGCTTATTATGCCTACCCTGCTTCTTATTGGTATTACAAATATCTTGGGTATTCAGATTCTTGTACCATTAGGATATGAAAAAGCTGTACTTGTATCAGAAATAGTTGGTGCAGTCATTGACTTAGTGGTTAATGCGTTATTGATTCCAGTGTATCAATCAAGTGGCGCAGCCATTGGTACATTACTTGCAGAATTTGCGGTTATGGTTGTTCAGTGCTTAGCCTTAAAGAACGAAATCAAATCAGCTTTTAGTGATATTAAATACTTAAAGATTATTCTTGCGATTGTAATTGCATCAATTGCATCATGTTGGGTAACAGTACTTAACCTTCATGTATTTATTACACTCGTTATTTCAGCTGTCCTATTCTTTGGTGTATATGGTGTTGTACTCATTATCATGAAAGAAAAGCTAGTGATTGAAATATTGACACAAATCTTTAATAAATTGAAACATAGAAGCGCATAATCTGCGCTTTTTGACTTATAAAACAATAAAGGTTATACTTTTATTGTAATGACTATTTAACATGAATGATGTAAAATGAATTATATTCATATGAAGGAGGAAATCAGAAATATGCCTGATAAACAGAGAATCGGTATTTTAGGAGCTGGTACCTGGGGTATGGCTCTTGCAAGAATGCTTGTTGATTGTGATAAGGAAGTTACAGTGTGGTCTGCACTTCCACAGGAAGTAGAACAATTAAGTACTACACATACACATCCGAAACTTCCTGGTGTGGATTTTCCTGAAACCATTCGTTATACAACAGATATAGAAGAAGCATGTACTGATCAGAATATTATTATGTTTGCAGTTCCTTCTATATTTGTAAGAAGCACAGCTGAGAAGGCTAAACCTTATATTAAAGACCATCAGATTATTGTGGATGTTGCGAAAGGTATTGAAGCAGATACATTCATGACCCTCACTGAAGTGATTGAAGATGTACTTGATAATGACACATTACATTTAGTTGCTTTATCTGGACCAACTCATGCCGAAGAAGTAGCAAGAGGATTACCTACTGCCATCGTATCTGCATGTAAGGATCTAGAAGCGGCTAAATATGTACAGAAGTTCTTCAGTAGTCCATTTATGCGTGTTTATACAAATAACGATGTAAAAGGAATTGAAATCTGTGGTGCATTAAAGAATATTATTGCGTTAGCTGCAGGTATTTCTGGAGGCTTAGGCTATGGAGATAATGCCCGTGCTGCTTTAATCACAAGAGGTCTTGCTGAAATGGAGAGACTGGGTGGTAGAATTGGATGTACACCACATACATTTAGTGGATTAACAGGTATGGGTGATTTAATTGTCACTTGTACAAGTGAATTTAGTAGAAACAACCAGGCAGGTCATTTGATTGGTGAAGGAAAGACACCAGCCGAAGCAGTGAAAGAAGTTGGCATGGTTGTAGAAGGAATTAATGCATTACCAGCAGCTGTTCAACTTGCGGAAACTTATAAAGTGGATATGCCTATTGTGATGACTGTCAATGAAATCGTTAATGAAGGCTTGAATCCAAAGGATGCAGTGAATGCATTATTACAGAGAGATTTAAAATCAGAAACACCTCTTCCATCTATTAATGATGTATTTGAAGAGTCAGTATTAAGAAAGACGAGGAAAAGTGGAATGAAGAGAGTTATTACTTATGGTACTTTTGACTTATTACATTATGGTCATATCAATCTATTAAGAAGAGCAAAAGAATTAGGTGATTACCTAATTGTTGGTTTATCAACAGATGAATTCAACTGGAATGAAAAACAGAAGAAATGTTATTTTACATATGAACAGAGAAAACAGCTACTTGAATCAGTAAGATATGTAGATTTAGTGATTCCTGAATGTGGATGGGATCAGAAACGTAAAGATGTTCATGAATATCACGTTGATACATTTGTTATGGGGGATGACTGGAAAGGTCAGTTTGATTTCTTAGAAGAAGAAGGCGCTGAAGTCGTTTATTTACCAAGAACTCCTGAAATCAGTACTACAAGAATCAAAAAAGACTTGAATAAATAGTCATAATTTAACTTGTGAATGAAAATGATATGTAATTTTTGTGTATTTATCCCGTTAAAGGTTTTCATTTTTTCATTTACGAGTATAATGACGAATGAACCCGAATATTAGGAGGTAGTTATGAAATTTATTACATCACGTGCCTTGATTCTAGGTATCCAGGCTGTTGTGAGTGCAGTGCTCGCATTCTTTGTGGTGAAGATTGGAATCTTACCAACAAAGTATTTAATGGCTGCATTTGCAGTACTTGTTGTATTATGGCTATTAATGTTATTGTTTACTAAGCCATCAAAGAAAAATAAAGTTGGAAGACCTTTAGTAGGTAAAATAGTTTCTCTTGTATTAAGTATCGCAATGGTTTTTGGTACGAGTAAGATCATCAAAGGTGACTCATTCCTTTCATCTCTTACTAATGTAGGTACTGAAACAACTACTTATTCTTTAATTGTACTAAAGAGCAGTGGTTATAAGACTGTTTCTTCATTAAAAGGTAAAACAATCGATTACTATACAAACGATAAAAAGAAAGCTATGGAAGTAAAAGATGAGTTACAGAAACAGATCAAATTCCATGGTAATGGAGAAGAAGATAACGCTAAGCTAGCATCAGATTTATATAGTGGTGATTGTGATGCAATTCTTTTAAATGAAAGTTATCGTGATTTAATCAAGGAAACATATAGTAACTTTGATTCAAAGACTAAAGTATTATGGCAGACTAAGCTCGTAGAAAAAGTTGAAAATACTGCATCTGATATTAACGTTACTAAGAAACCTTTCGTATGTTATATCAGTGGTGTTGACTCACGTGGCGGTGTAAATGAAAACAGCCGTTCAGATGTTAACTTATTAGTGACTGTTAATCCAAATAATGGTCAGATCTTAATGACAAGTATTCCAAGAGACTACTATGTAAAACTTGCAAACTGTGGTGAGAAAGATAAATTAACACATTCTGCTTTATATGGTGGTACAGATAACAGTGTAAAGACTATTGAAGACTTCTTAGATATCAATATTGATTTCTATGCAAGAGTTGATTTCCAGTCAGTTATTCGGTTAGTTGATGCACTTGGTGGTATTGATATTTATTCTGATAAGGCATTTATTCCATATACAGACCATGGTATTAAGATTCCTGAAGGTAATGTTCATATGAATGGTCGTATGGCACTTGCTTTCGCAAGAGAACGTTATACTTATAAGTCTGGTGACCAGCATAGAACTGAAAACCAGCAGGCTGTATTACAGGCTATTATCAAGAAAGCAGTATCTCCAAAGATTCTTACAAACTATAGTGAAATCTTAGATTCTATCAAAGATACATTCACTACAAATATGCCATCTTCAAGCATCAGAGCTTTAGTTAATAAGCAGTTAGATGACAATATCAAATGGGATTTCCAGAAATCATTCTTAAAGGGTGAAGGTGTCATCCAGACAGGTGGATATTCAATGCCTAAGACTAGATTATGGTATTGCATCCCAGATGAAGAAAGTATCAAATTAAATTCTAAGTATATCAACGCTATGTGTGATGGTAAGAAGATCGATACTGAAAAGAAAATCTTTGATGTAGAAAAAGCTGAAAAAGAAGCTAAAAAGAACGCAAAAGAAAATAACTAATTAAGAGACGGGGGCGGTTCATAGACAGCCCTCGTTTTATTTTGTGTTATGTGGTATTATTGAAGAGACGAAAGAAGGACATCAATATGAAATATGATTATCTAGTAGTAGGATCAGGTCTTTATGGCGCAATCTTTGCGCATGAAGCAAATAAGAGAGGAAAGAAGGTTCTTGTCATTGATAAGAGACCTAACATTGCAGGAAATATCTATACTGAAGAAGTAGAAGGTATCAATGTACATAAGTATGGTGCACATATCTTCCATACAAATAATAAGGAAGTATGGCAGTATATCACTCAGTTTGCAGAGTTCAACAGATTCACAAACTCACCTGTTGCGAACTATAAGGGAGAACTTTATTCACTTCCATTCAACATGTATACATTCAATAAGATGTGGGGAGTAGTGACTCCAGAAGAAGCTGCTGCAAAGATTGAAGAACAGAGACAGGAAATCAAGGGAGAACCAAAGAACCTTGAAGAACAGGCTATCTCACTTGTAGGTAGAGATATCTATGAAAAGCTCATCAAAGGCTATACAGAAAAGCAGTGGGGAAGACCATGTACAGAACTTCCATCATTCATCATCAAGAGATTACCAGTAAGACTTACTTTTGATAATAACTACTTCAATGCGTTATATCAGGGTATTCCAATGGGTGGCTATACAAAGATGGTAGAAAACATGTTGGAAGGTATTGAAGTAAGATTGAATACAGATTACCTAGAAAACAAGGAAGAACTAGACAGCCTTGCAGATAAGGTTGTTTATACAGGACCTATTGATGCTTATTTCAACTATAAGCTAGGTACATTAGAATACAGATCAGTCAGATTTGAAACAGAAGTATTAGATAAGCCAAATTTCCAGGGAAATGCAGCAGTGAACTATACAGACGCAGAAACACCTTGGACAAGAATTATTGAACATAAATGGTTTGAATTCGGTACACAGCCTAAGACTGTTATCAGTAGAGAATACAGCTCTGAATGGAAGCTAGGAGATGAACCATATTATCCAGTCAATGATGAAAAGAATGGTGCCTTATATGCAGAATATAAGAAGTTAGGCGAAGCAGAAACTAAAGTGATCTTTGGCGGAAGACTCGGAGAATATAAGTATTATGATATGGATGCAGTTATCGCAGCTGCGTTAGATAAAGTAAAAGAGGTATTTGAATAATGAAAAATTTAGTATCTATTATTATTCCTGTATATCGTGGAAATCCTGTATATTTTAATAAGACAATTGAAAGTTGTTTGAGTCAGACTTATAAAAATGTAGAAGTGATTATTATTGATAATGGGTTTAATGATGAATTACAGGATACATTGAATGAATTAAATACAAAAGAGAATGTGACAGTTATTAAGAATTCTAAGAGTGGTGTATGTTCAGGTAGAAACCTTGGTGTAAAGAATGCGAAAGGTGACTATATTATGTTTCTAGATGCAGATGACTGGATTGAAAGTAATGCCTGTAAAATACTTTTAAATCATGCAGTAGAAGCCGAGGCAGATTGTGTTATCTGTAACTATAGTAGAGATTATAGTGATCATAGTGAAAAGATGCTTCATTATATAAGAGATACAATGTATAGTGACTGGAAGGATTATTTAAAGGATCTTTTAAATGTTCAGGCTGGTGTAGGATTCTGTTGGGGAAAATTGATTAAAGCCTCTACTATTGAAGATGTATTATTAAATGAAGAATTGAGTCTTGCAGAAGATGCAGAATATTGTGCACGTGCTTCACAGAAATGGAATGTAATTGTGGGAGATGAGCATCCACTTGTTCATTATGTATTTAATGATCAGTCAGCTGTACGTAAGTTTGATACAGCTTATGCAGATAAGTTCCTCTTATCTATGAAAGCAGTAGAAGAAGATTTAAAAGATGTTATGGCAGAGGACAAGAATATAGAAACATTATTCTATAACTTTGTAAGTTATCATGTTTTACTTATTCTTGTGAATTACTGTGCACATCCACAAAATAAAGATCATGCGATGTCTTCTTTAAATACATTAATGAAGAATGATTTATTTAAACGTGCTGTAAAGAACTCTAACTACAATGGTATTTCTATTACACGTAAAGTACCATTATGGTTCTTAAAGCATAAGATGAATAGATTTGCATTACTTGTAGGACAAGTAAGACAGAAACAGTTCTCTAAGAGTAAATAAGGAGTATATTATGAAAGTACTTGTATTTGGAATTACAGATAATCCAGGTGGTATGGAAGCCGTAATAATGAATTACTATCGCCATCTAGATCGTACACGTGTACAATTTGATTTCTTATGTAATACTGAAATAGTCGCACATGAACAAGAGATATTAAGTTTAGGTGGAACTATTTATCGTATTCCTGCAAGAAGTAAAGATAGAAAAGCTTTTTCAAAGGCTTTAGATAACTTCTTTAAGACACATGCATCAGAATATAAAGCTATCTGGTTTAATACATGTTCTCTTGCGAATATTGATTATCTTAAGAAGGCTAAACAGTATGGTATCCCTACTCGTATTATTCATTGTCATAATGCAGCTAATGGTGATAGTTTCTTAAGAGGATGTCTTCATAAGTTCAATAGAACACAGATTAGAAAGTATGCAACAGATTTCTGGACATGTTCAGAAGATGCCAATGAATGGTTCTTTGGTAAGAACGCGGTATTACCTAACTATAAATTGATTAACAATGCGGTAGATGTGAATTTCTTTAAACCAAATGAAGAAATCAGACAATCTATCAGAGAAGAACTCAATGCAGGTGATAAGGTTGTATTGGGACATACAGGGAGATTCCATTTTCAAAAGAATCATCCTTACTTATTAAAGGTATTCAATGCATTGGATCATAAATATCCAGGTAAGTATATGTTGATACTTATTGGGGATGGTGAAGATAAAGAAACACTTAAAAACCAGGTCAAAGAATATGGTATTGAAGAAGATGTAAAGTTTTTAGGTATTAAGAGTAATGTGAGTGATTATATTCAGGCAATGGATCAATACATCTTCCCTTCTCGTTTTGAAGGGCTAAGTGTCGCATTATTAGAAGCAGAAGCCAATGGGGTACCATGCATGATCTCTGATACTATTTCTTTAGCCTCTATTGTGAATGATAATGTGAAGATGTTCCCTATTACGGATGAAGCAGTAGACAAGTGGGTAGAAGCAATCGAAGAAGCATCTCATCAATCTAAGCATTTTAATATTGAAGCATTTGAAAAACGTAATCTAGAAATAAATACAGAAGCGAAGAAGATGCAGGATTTCTTCTTATCTCTATAAAACCTCCATTTGTTGGAGGTTTTTTGATTTGTATATATTTTTATATATAAATACGGCATTATTGTGTAATAATTGATGATTATTTATGTGATATTATGTTAATATGTTTTTTGGATTATATAAGAGGAAGGGAGATATATATGAACAAAAAGTTGTTTACAGGTTTTGTAAGTGCAGCTCTTGTTTGTTCAATGGGGATATCTGGTGTTAATGCAGTCACGCCAGCACCAGCTATGCTTAAGGACAATCAAGTAAGTGCCGCATCACTAAGTAAATCTATTTCTGATTACAAAAAGATCAATGGCATTAATGATCAGACTGTATTAGGTGCGGATTTTACTCATTACCAGCAGGACTTAGGATGGGGTAAGGCTTACTACAATTACAAGAGTGTAAAAATTAATAACCTATTTGAGTTTATGAAGGAACAAGGAATTAATACAATTTCTGTCAAGGTTGCGGTTAACCCAGATACATCTAGTGATGCATCTGCATGTTATACACTCGATAGTGCTATTAAAACAATTAAAGAAGCGAAGAAGGCAGGCTTAAAAACAAACATTACATTATTTTATTCTGATGATGTCACTTATGCGAATAGTCAGAATTTACCAGCAGGATGGACTAAGGATAATGTGGTAGAAAAAGCAACAGATTATACAAAAGAAGTACTTGATACTTTAAGTAAGAATGATGCTTTACCTACTATGATGACTATTGGAAATGAAGTGAATTATAACTTCCTTGGTTTAAGTGAAGATGGTGGATGGAACGGCTTTGTCGCAATGGCTGCTTTATCTGAACTTATTAATGAAAAAGGTGTTAAAACGGCTTTAAGTATTGCAGCACCAGATAACGCAGAAGATGTTCAGTATGTAATTGAAAAGTTAGGTTATGCGAAAGTAAACTATGAGTATTTAGGAGTAAATCTTTATGCTGATCGCAGCAACATAAATGATTATGTGAAGACATTACGTACTACAGTAGAAGAAAAGGCATCTGATAAGCAGTTAATTGTATCTAATATTAAGTTCCCACGTGTGGATAATACAGATACAGCATCTAATGAAACACAGGCAGAAAGTACTTATAACTTATTGAGTGCTTCTATTGATGAGAGTAATGCAGGTGGATTAATTTATGATGAAGCTGAATATGTAGGAAGCTGGAATGGTTTCTTTAATGAACAGGGACTTGCACAGAATTCTCTTGCAGTATTTGGTTTTGCACAGGGCTGGAATGTAGATATTGATACATACAGAGACCCTTATGAATATGGTGATGATACTGGATTAAAGGAACAGAGAGTCACTTTTCATAAGATTTCTAATATGTCTGAATCTACAATCAGAGGTGTAGATATTGGATCATATATCGCACTTAAGAATGCAGGTGTTAAATATTATGATTATGATGGTAAAGAACAGCCATTAATGAAGATTCTTAAAGACAATGGTGTAAACTATATCCGTTTAAGAATATGGAATGATCCTTATAATGAAAAAGGTGAAACTTATGGTGGTGGAGACTGTACTGTAGAAAATGGTTTGAAGATTGGTGAAGAAGCTACAAAATATGGGATGAAAGTACTTGTAGACTTCCATTACTCAGATTTCTGGGCTGATCCTGCAAAACAGATTCTACCTAAAGCATGGCAGAAAGATGCGAATAATCCAGATAAGATGTGTGAAAACATCTATAGCTTTACTAAAGATACTTTACAGAAGTTTAAAGATGCTGGTGTTAATGTAGGTATGGTACAGGTTGGTAATGAAATTACCAAAGGTATGGCTGGTATTCATAATGCGGACAACAGTAAGTCTGTTTGGAAAAATGAAGCACAGTATACTATATTAGATCGTTATTTAAATGCAGGTTCTAAGGCAGTACGTGAAATCACTCCAGATGCTTTAATTACATTACATCTAGAATCACCTAATCGTTCTGCTTATTCTGCAATCATGGATGCATGGGATAAAGGAAATGTAGACTATGATGTATTAGGTTCTTCTTATTATCCATTCTGGTGGAATACAACAAATATGTTGAATGATGTAGAAACTCTTGCAAAAGAAAGAGGAAAACTATTTGCAGTTATGGAAACTTCATGGGTAAATAGCTATGAAGATGCTGATGGTACACCTAACTCAATTGGTGCGAGCTATAATCTTCATCAGTATGAAATAGGTCCTCAGGGTCAGGTTGATGAATTAACTGATATGTATAAGACCCTTACCTCACATGATAATGGTTTAGGTGGTTTCTATTGGGAACCAGCATGGATTCCAGTAAAAGCTGGATGGACTAACTGGCAGTATAATAAAGAAGCTGCTGATAAGTATGGTACTGGATGGGCTTCCAAGGGTGCTGTAGGTTATGCACCTGATAATGAAATGTACTATGATGGTCAACCTTCATGGGGTGGATCAAGCTGGGATAACCAGGGATTATTTGATATCCAGGGTAATGCATTGCATTCATTGAGATTCTATACTAATTCAGTTTCTTTAGGTAAAGTACAGACTACAAGAATTCATATTATGAACAAGAAAAATGAAGTACTTAGAACTGAATTTGTGAATGTGAATGTTGGTGATACAAAGACTATTTCACTTCCAGGTATTTCTGGATATTCTGCACCAGATAAGAACTATAGCTATACAATTATTGGTGATACTGATGGAGTGAAGACTCTCTCAATCACTTATAATGTATCTAAAACAGCTAATCTTGTGAATAAAGATGGTGAATGGTACTTGATGCAGGATGATCAGGTTGTTCATAAGACAACTCTTGCACAGGTAAATGGAACTGGTACTTGGTATTATGTAGAAGATGGTAAGCTTAACTGGAATTATACTGGTTTAGTGAAATACTATAGCACTTGGTACTATGTACAGAATGGTAGAATCAATTGGGATTATGAAGGTATTGTTTCTTATAATGGTAAGAAATATTATGTCACTAATGCGAAGATTGATTGGTCATTTACTGGAAAATATAAAAATTACAACATCAAGAATGGTGAAGTAAAATAAATGAAAGGCAGTATGCATTTTGACGCACACTGCCTTTTTTTACTTGATATTATCGAATAGATTTGTTGAATAAACACCTTCATCAATCAACTGTTTGAATGATTCCTTAACTACAGGTGCATCTTCTTTATATGTGACACCAAACCATGAATCCTGTACTTCTAATACCTTAACACTTAATTTATTATCTCTTAGTAGTTCACCAATATAGATAGGTAATAAATATTCATCTTTTAGTGGATCTTTGATGTTTTCAAAGAATTCTACAAAACCTTCCTTTAAAGTATTTACGAATTCAGGAGTTAATCCCCAGAAGTTCATAGATACATTCACGTTAGGATCAATTTCTCTGTCTCCTACATGTGCACCAGTAGATGTCTTTTCAATATTCTTAGTTTCTTCTACATCTGTTAAGTATCCTTCATCATTGACTGCACAGATACCTCTCGTTACACCACCATTATCACTTAAAGTATTCTTTAAGATAAATCCTGCCATAGCTAGTTTTTCTGGATGTTCAGGTGTGTAGTCTAATAAGAAATCATGAATCTGTACAAATGCTTCCTTACCATAATAATCATCGGCATTAATAACTGCGAATGGTTCATGAATCAAACCATCACATGCAAGAACTGCCTGACCAGTACCCCAAGGCTTAGTACGTCCTTCAGGACATTCAATACCTTCTGGTAATGCCTTTAAATCCTGGAATGCATATGCAATTTCTACATCATACTTCTTAGCGACTTCTTCAATACGATCACCAATGACTTCTCTGAAGTCTGCTTCAATATCCTTGCGGATAATAAAGATAATTTTGTTGAAACCTGCCGCAATAGCATCATGGATTGAATAATCCATAATAATTTCACCATTAGGTCCAACTGGTTCTAACTGCTTGATTCCTCCACCAAAACGTGAGCCGATACCAGCAGCCATAATAACTAAACTTGTTTTCATTAGATACCTCCACTTTTACCTCTAGTAAAAGTATTCAATCATTTTTACCAACGCCATAATACACTATTTATATTCGAAAATCAAACTATTACAGTTAATCCACTCGATTTTATTAAGGAATTCTTAAGAAATTAGGAAAAAACTAAGTATTATTAAGTTAAAAAAGAAAAGCCTCACGAATGAGGCTTTAGGATACTAGTCTAAATCTTCGCCGTTAGATTTGAATGCTTTAGAGATCCAATAGAATGATTTTTTAGGTACTCTTCTTAAGTCTAATAGTTCTTCATCAGTTCTATTAACGTATACGAAACCATATCTCTTGGCAATCTGGCAGCTAGAAGAAGGAATATCTATAGGACCCCAAGTGATGTAACCTAAGCAGTCAACACCATCTTCTAGAATCGCATTCTTCATTTCCTGAATATGATTACGATGATATTCAATTCTATAATCATCATCTACAGTATCATTTTCATTTAATGATTCTCTTGCACCCATACCGTTTTCTAATACGAAGCAAGGAAGATCATATCTTTCGCTTAAGGTATTCATGACCCATCTAAATCCAATGGCATCCTTTTCCCAACCCCATTCAGTCGCTTCAAGGTGAGGGTTCTTTACAACATGCTTTTCTACAATATCATTGAAAGGTGTAGTCATATCAAATTCACCTTCAGTGAGTGTATTAGAACGATAGTAAGAGAAGCATAAATAATCACATGTATACTTTAATAACTCTTCATCGCCTTCTTCAAATACAGGGAACCAACCTCTGTTCTTTAAATATGCTGTATAGTATCTTGGGTATTTACCATTTGCTTGTACATAGCATACCCAGTCATTGACTAAATCATAAGCTTTCTGACAGAATAAGTTATTCTTTGGTGTATCAGTTGCAGGATAGAAGTTAGTAATAGTTGTCATGCCACCAAACTTAGCATCTGGTACGAGTTCTCTTAAAGCCTTAACAGCTTTACAATGAGCAATCATAACATTATGTGCGACCTGGTATAGATGTTCAGCTTTAGTTTTTCCCTCAGGAATAATTTCTGCATTTGAATAGATTAAGTTACATGAATGTAGGTTCTGTTCATTAAATGACATCCAATGCTTTACTCTATCACCAAAACGTTCCATACAAACTCTTGCATAACGTTCAAATAAATCAACAACCTTACGTGATGCAAAACCATTGTATTCCTTTACTAGATGATAAGGCATATCAAAATGAACTAATGTAATCATTGGAGTAATACCATTCGCAATTAATTCATCAATTAAATTATTATAGAACTGTACACCTTCTTCATTGACTTCATCATCTCCATTAGGAATAATACGGCTCCAGCAAATAGAGAAACGGTAGAAGTTGAATCCCATTTCTTTCATTAACTGAATATCCTCTTTATAACGATGATATTCATCAATTGCAACTTTCCAGTCTGCATGTCCTTCTGGTGTAGGTCTTACATCGTAGATTGATAAACCCTTTCCGCCTTCATCCCAGGCACCTTCAGTCTGGAATGATGATACTGAGCCACCCCAGAAAAAATCTTTTGGTAATTTCTTTTCCATTTATTTGTCCTCCTCTATGGTACAATCTTATTCTCACATAAGCGTTTTAAGAAGTAAATATGTACGGATAGAGTTTTAATTTTGTTTCAAAAATCAGTGCTAAAAATCAAGTTTATTGAAAAAACGTTTCATGATATAATTGAATCAGGTGATAAACAATGAGTATAATGACACAATTAGAATTCGCATTAGATTTCACACATGCTGAAGTGGAAATCGCCCATTACATATTGAATCATGGAGAAGATGTGTTGAATCTATCTATTAAGGAACTTGCAAAAAGAACATATACATCTCCTGCTACAATAGTGAGACTATGTCGCAAACTAGGATTAGAAGGATATAATGACTTTAAGATCAAGTATTCAGCAGAACTACAATATACACTTACTAAAACTAAAAGAATCGATGTTAACTTCCCCTTTGGTCCAGAAGATAACTATCCACAGATTGCCTATAAACTCGGTACAATGAGCAGAGAAGTTATTGAAGATACAATTAAACTGATAGATTTTGATGATTTGCGTAAAGCGATAGAACTTATGAATCAATATGAGTCTATAGATATATATGGAAATGGTAATTCAATGTTAGAAGCTTTAAGCTTCCAGCATAAGATGACACGTATTGGACGTAACGTAAATATTCGTACACTAGAAGGAGAACAGATCTTTTTAGCTTATAACTCTTCTTCATCACATCTTGCAATGATTCTCTCTTATTCAGGAGAAACAGCTGAAATCATCCGTATTGCCCAGACATTAAAAGAGAAGGGGACAAAGATGATTGTGATTACTTCTCTAGGCGATAATCAGCTATCACATTATGGTGATGTGATACTAAGAGTTGGCTCAAGAGAGAAAATCTTTACTAAAATAGCTCCTTTTGCCTCAAATCTTTCTATGGACTATATTTTAAATCTTATTTTCTCATGTATATTCCAACGTGATTATAATAGAAACTTAGAGAAAAAAGTCAGTTATGATAAAACAAAGGATGCAAGACATCCGGCTCGTTCTCCAGTTAATGATATATAATATGGGAAAATGTAATGCTTTTCATTTCCAAAAAATGAGTATATAATGGTTTTGCTGTGTAGGATATGCCCTGTAGCTACCTATTTAGGAGCTAACTTAATATTCTGCTGGCAAAATTATATTTACGTCATATTGCGTATGCAAATGACAGTGGAGGAAACAAATGAATAACAAAAAAACAAAGAATCTGACTTTACTTGCATTATTTATTGCGATTGAAGCAGTGATGGTCATGGTACCATTTTTAGGATTTATCCCAATTGGACCATTAAGAGCCACTTTACTTCATGTTCCAGTTATTATTGCAGCAATTGTATTAGGTACTAAGCAGGGATGCTTGATTGGTCTTGTATTTGGTTTATCTTCATTATTAATGAACACAATGCAGCCAACAGTGACATCATTCGTATTCTCACCATTTATTAGTGGATCAGTACTCAGTGCAGTTATTGCGATTGTACCAAGAGTTATGATTGGATTTGTATCAGGTTCTGTTTATCAGTTAATTAAGAATAAACAGCAGACTATTGCGACTGCAGTCGCTGCATTCCTAGGTGCTTTAACAAATACAGTATTAGTATTAGGTGGTATCTGGGCTTTATTTGGTACATCTTATGCTAAGGCTATTGGTCAGGATGCAAGCAAGCTTGGAAGTTATTTCTTAGCAGTATCAAGCACACAGAGCTTACTTGAAGCTTTTGTGGGTGTTGTTATTGTGGTAATTGTCACAAAACCTCTCTTCGCTTTAATGAAGCGTGGATAATTTATAAAATGAAAAGAGGGTATTAATAGATGAAAAAATTGATTATAGGGATTACTGGTTCCATTGCAGCATTTAAGACTGTACAGTTCATCAGTGATCTAGTGAAAGAAAAATATGAAATTGAAGTCATGCTCACTCCAAGTGCAGCGAAGTTTGTCACACCAACTTCTATTTCTGCTCTCACAAAGAAAAAAACATATATTGATGTCTTTGATGATGATCCAGGATGTATTACACATGTAGATATCGTCAAGGATGCTGATTTGTTTATGATTGTACCAGCGAGTGCAACAACCATCGCAAAATGTGCGAATGGTATTGCAGATAATATGTTGACAGCTGCTTTTCTAGCAGCTACATGTCCTAAACTCATTGCACCTGCAATGAATGTACATATGTATGAAAATAAAACAACACAGCGTAATATCCAAACTTTAAAGGATGATGGTGTTTTATTTGTAGAACCTGCTGTAGGTCTTCTTGCATGCGGTGATACAGGTAAAGGTAAACTTGCAGACTATGATCATCTTCATTTAATGATGGAATATGCACTTAGTGACCATCCATTACAAGGCAAAAAGGTATTAGTCACTGCAGGACCAACTCAAGAATCTTTAGATCCTGTACGTTTTCTTACAAACCACTCATCAGGTAAAATGGGATACTCAATTGCACGCGCTGCATTTATACTTGGTGCCAAGGTACGATTAATTCATGGCCCTACATCATTAAAGCCAGTGCCTTATATTATCAATCAATCTATTACAAGTGCCCAGGATTTATTTGAATGTGTAAAAAGACATCATACACATTATGACTATATTATTATGTCAGCTGCAGTAGCTGACTATACACCTGTAGAAACATCTACAGAAAAGATTAAGAAAAATGACAATGAACTTATTCTTAAACTAAAAAAGAATCCAGATATACTTGATTATATAGGGCATCATCAAGTTGAACATCAAGTGATATGTGGATTTGCGATGGAAACACAAGATTTAATTGAAAATGCATCAAAGAAATTAAATAAAAAACAATGTGATCTGATTATTGCGAACCATCTTAAAACAGAGGGTGCAGGATTTCAGGGTGATACAAATGTTGTTACTATTATTACTCAGGATTCTATGAAGGGTATCGATAAGATGTCTAAATCAGATCTAAGCTATATTATCTTAAAAGAATGTATGAAAATAGGAGCTAAGAAATAAGAATGCTATTGGTTATAGATATCGGTAATACAAATATTACTATTGGTGTTTACAAAGAAGATCATTTAGTAGGTCGTTTTCGTATGACAACACGTATGGAACGTACATCAGATGAATATGGCTTAATGCTTCATTCATACCTTCAAGCCTCTCACTTGAATGTAGAAGATGTTAAGGATGTCATTATTAGCTCGGTTGTACCAAAGATTAACTATTCTTTCTCAAGTTCCATTATTAAATACTTTCATATTAGACCACTATTTGTTGGCCCAGGTGTGAAAACAGGCATCAATATTCAAATTGATCATACATCTACTCTTGGTTCAGACCGTTTAGTGGATGCAGCTGGGGCTTATTATACATATGGTGGTCCCTGTCTCGTTATTGATTTTGGTACAGCGACTACTTATGATGTTATTACAGAGAAAGGTGTTTTCATTGGTGGAGTAATTGCACCAGGCATTGGTATAGAAGCCGGTGTTCTTTCTTCTATGGCTGCTCAGCTCCCTGAAATTGAATTAGTCAAACCACAGCATATTATTGCGAAAAATACAGTCACTGCAATGCAGGCTGGGGTAGTCTATGGCTATATTGGGAAGACTGAATATATTATCAAGAAGATAAAAGAAGAATATGGTCAGAATCTAAAAGTAGTTTCTACAGGAGGCTTAGGTAAGCTTATTGCGAAAGAAACTGACTTAATTGATATTTATGATCAGGAACTTACATTTAAAGGTTTAAAGATCATATATGATAAGAACAAGAAGGATCGTCACTGATCCTTCATTTTTTTTACAAATCTTATTGACACCTATATTATTATTTGGTAATATAAATGAGCACTCCTCGAGTGTTAGTGAGGCCGCATTCGTATAATGGCTATTATATCTGCTTGCCATGCAGAGGACGCCGGTTCAACTCCGGCATGTGGCTCCATTGAAATCAACTAGGCTAAGGCCTAGTTTTTTTGTGCATCTTATACAATCATTTCTACAACTTAATTGGATGTGATATTCACATGTATTATATTATGGTATCATTTTTGTAAGGGAGAAAAATATGAAGACAAGAATTGAATTGATATCTGAAGATCAAAAAGAAGAAGTTGTCATTAAATGCTATCAGATAACAGATGAAATACAAAGTATGATCTCTTTCATAGAAAATGAGAAAAGAATAATTGGATACAAAAGGGGAACTGCCTATCTATTGAATATCAATGATATATATTACTTTGAAATAGTTGATCAAAAAGCATTTCTCTATTGCAAAAAGGAAATATATGAATCAAAGATGAAACTTTATGAATTTGAAAAAGAAACAGAAGGTACATCATTCTTTAGAGCATCTAAATCATTCATTATTAATGCGGATAAAATTGATTCTATTAAACCATCATTATCTGGAAGATTTGAAGTGATGCTGACTAATAAAGAGAAACTTATCGTTTCTAGACAATATGTACGTGTACTAAAACAAATGATTGGGTTGTAAGGAGAGTAATAATGAATAAAAAAGAATTAATGCATACAATGCTTGTAGAATATTTCGTAATATATAACTTATCAATGATGTGTACAATCTTATTCTGTTATTTTAACCAGCCACAAATAAAAATGCTTTCTGTATCTTATTTAGGACAGGTAGCAGTCTTCTCTTTGCTTGCTTGTCTACCTACTATAATCTATAGTTTCAAGTTGCAAAATGTAATAGTGAAGGATATTCTTCATACAATATTCTTAGAAGTTATACTTCTAACTGCAGGCTATCAAATCGGTATGTATCAGGATTTCTTGGGAGGAATTTTCTTCTTTATAACAATTATTATTGTAGATATATTAGTCAGACTCTTTAATTATATTAATGATTGTCGTATGGCTATAGAAATCAATAAAGCTCTGAAAAGTAGAAAGGGGTGACAACTATGAATAGTATTGAAATTAAACATCTTACAAAAACTTTTGGTGATATTAAAGCAGTAGATGACTTAAGCTTTACTGTAGAAAAGGGAACGTTCTTTTCCTTTCTAGGTGTTAATGGTGCAGGTAAGAGTACCACTATCTCTATGATATGTGGTGAACTTACAAGTGATGCAGGAGAAATATACATTGAAGGCAAAGATATTAAAACACATATGGATGAAGTAAGAACTACTATAGGTGTTGTTTATCAAACTTCTGCATTAGATGATGTACTCACAGTTTATGATAATCTCAAGTATCGTGCTGCTTTGTATGGTATTACAGGGGATTCTTTTAAGAAGAAACTAGAAGAACTCTCTCTATTATTAGATTTCAAAGACTTTTTAAAGAAACCTTTAAATAAGCTATCAGGAGGACAAAGAAGACGTATAGATATAGCTCGTGCTCTTATTCATGAACCAGAACTTCTTATCTTAGATGAACCAACAACTGGTTTAGATCCTCAAACAAGAAAAACATTATGGAAAGTTATTGATAATTTAAGAAAAGAAAAACATATGACTGTATTTCTTACGACTCATTATATGGAAGAAGCAGCTGAAGCAGATCAAGTTGTTATTATTGATCATGGCCGTCAAATAGCTTCTGGAACACCACATGAATTAAAACAGAAATATGCTTATGATTATTTAAATATCTATCATGTAAAAGAAGAGGACATCAAGTCTTTAGGACATCCATATACATATAATAAGGATCATTACACAATCCGTATCAATCATTCGGGTGTTGTGAAAGAAATGATTCTTCAAAAACCAGAATTGTTTAATGACTTTGAACTAGTAAAAGGAAGAATGGATGATGTCTTCTTAAATGTAACAGGAAATAAACTCCCAGGAGGTGAACAAGTGTGAAACAGCTTTATCATCTTACATTAAGACATACAGTATTATTTTTTAAGGATAAAGGACGTTTCTTAACAGCTTTGATTACACCAATAGTCTTAATTGTCTTATATATGACATTTTTAGGTACTATCTATCATGATTCACTTGATAGTATAGTGAAATACTTTAATGTCTCTCAAAATACTATTGATGCTTTTGTGAATGGTTATCTCTTTTCTTCATTACTTGCGGTGAGTTGTGTCACAGTATCATTCTGTTCAAATATGATTATGGTACAAGATAAAGCAGATCATAAAATAAAGGACTTACTCATAGCACCTGTCAGTAAAACAACATTAGCTCTTAGTTATTTTATTTCTACTTTACTTATCACTATGATTATTAATATCACTGCGTTACTTGCATGCTTTATTGTATTAGGTACAAGTCACTTTGTCTTACCATTAAAAGATGTATTATATTGTTTGCTAGATATCTTTTTACTTACTTTGTTTGGTGCTTCTTTATCATCTATTATTAATTATTTCCTTACAACACAAGGCCAGATTTCAGCTGTTAGTAGTGTAGTGAGTGCGGGATATGGTTTCTTATGTGGTGCTTATATGCCTATTTCTCAATTTACACCTGCAGTACGTACATTTATTAAGTTCCTGCCAGGGACATATGGCACATCGCTTATTCGTAATCATTTATTAAGAAGTTTATTTCTAAAACTAGGTACAAAAGTTCCTGCCAATGTAATGAATGAAATCCATCAAAGTTTTGATACATCATTTACACTTATGGGACATACTGTAACACAAAGTATGATGTATCTGATCATGATTGGCGCATGCTTTATCCTTACCTTAATTTACATATTCTTAAATCAATCAAAAATAAATATGTAAATTCTATGTATTTTTAATCCAAGGATTGAAAAATATGAGAAATAGTTTAAGATGTTTTTGTGGAGGATTTTTAGTAGTGCCATGAAAATCTTAAAGAAATTGATTATTATTGTTGCATTGGTGATCTGTTATGTATTTTCCAATGCAGTCAGTATTTATATATATAGTTTTAAAGATGATGCAAGAAATGCTGATGTTGCGATTGTATTAGGTGCATCTACATATAATGGGCATCCATCACCTGTTTATCAGGAAAGAATTAATCATGCTGTTGATTTATATAATAAGCATCTTGTAAAGAAAATCATTATGACAGGAGGATATGGAAAAGGAAATCCTGTGAGTGATGCTTATAATGCTAAGCTTTATGCAGTCAGTCAAGGTGTACCAGAAGATGATGTTCTTACGGAAGATCAATCTACAGTCACATTAGAGAATCTGATTAATGCAAAAAAGATTATGGATGTATATAATTATCAGACGGCATTAATTGTAAGTGATCCGTTACATATGAAAAGAGCTATGCTTCAAGCAAAAGATGCTGGGATCATAGCATATACCTCTCCTACACATTCTTCTCGTTTTCGTACAAGAGATACGAAGTTTAAATTTCTTAAACGTGAAGTAATCAATTATATTGGTTATAAATGGTATCGTCTCTTTAAATCCTTTATCAAGTTGTGATAAAATAGAAATAGAAGGGTGAAGGGAGTTGTTAGTATGTTTATGATTAATACAGGATGTATATGCTGTGCGATTCTTGCATTGACATTCTTGTTTTATTATATAGTTTGTTCATGTCTTAAGGGATTAGGAGTTTATTGTATTAGTGCATTTAAGGATGTACCTCGTGAAGAAAGCCGTTATTATGATAAGAGAAGAATTAGCCGTGCTCAAAGAAGAGCATTTAAGAAATGGTTCATTATATTAAGTGTAGGTGCCATACTTTCTTATTTTATTAGTCAGTATTTTGCCTATATTGCGATTGGACTATGGGCACTTATATTCTTTAAAGATATCTTTGTGAAAAAAGAGAACTTATTCAGAAACTATCGTATCTAATGGCCTATCGGGCCATTATTTTTTTAGAGGTTATTATGGAAAAATTATTATTTGTACTTATATGCATCCTAGGTATTGTAATGATGGTTAAAGGGCTGATTGCTCGTTTTAAATATCGCCTAAAGGCGACACGCTGTTCTTTGCAGGCTCCAGGAAAAATCATAGATATCAAACAGGATGAACATTATCTCTATATCATGACCATTCAATATTATGCAGAAGGTAAGTTTATAGAAAGAAAACCTTTTATCACTTATTTTCAGATGAAATATTTTAAAAATAATAAACGTGTTACAGTGGACTATGATCCAAACTCTCCTGATACGTTTATCATTGAAGAAGAACTATTTACTATACGATTCACTAATTTTCTTATATTTAGTGGTTTTGTATTGGTGTGTTGTGCTGCATTATTTATCATTTGAGGTCAATTATGAAGAAAATAATAATAATACTTCTTGGTGTACTTTTAACAGCTTGTACACCATCTTCAACAACTAAAAATAAAAAATATATTAACTCAGAAGGAACGACATTAGAAACACGTATTCTTGTGCCAAAAGGATATCAAAGAGAACAAAGTGATTTTGCTCATTTCTTACAGACATATCCGTTAAAGGAAAATGGCAGTCCTATTCTTTTATATAATGGAAAGAAGAAATTTAATCAAAATTCACAGATTGCTATCTTTAAGCTTCCACTAGAAAATGAAAACCTTCAGCAATGTGCCGACTCAGTTATGAGAGTCTATGCAGAATATTACTGGAACACTAAACAATACGATAAGATTCAGTTTCATTTAAGCGATGGATTTTTATTGTCTTATAATAAATGGAGAGAAGGGAATCGCGTTGTTATTAAGAATGATCATGCCAGTTATGTAAAGAGTGCTTCCTATGATGATTCTTATGAATGCTTTAAAAAATACTTGCGTATTGTATTTGCTTATTCAGGAAGTGCGAGCATGGTGAGTGAATCAACACCAATCAAACTGAATGAAATAAGAGTAGGAGATGTTTTCTTAAAAGGTGGTTCACCAGGACATGTTGTGATGATTGTAGATGTTTGTACAAATAAAGAAGGTAAGAAGGCTTTCTTACTTGCACAAGGCTATATGCCTGCTCAGGAATTTCATTTATTAAAGAATCCATCACATGATGATCCTTGGTATCATGAAGATGAAGTCAAATACCCATTTGAAACACCTGATTATACATTTGAGGAAGGTAGTTTAAGAAGATTATGTTATTGATGAATGTGTTTAGTGGTCACAGAATAGATCCATTACATATTAAGGAAGATGATATTCATCTAGAGGATATTGCTCATGCATTAAGTCTTATATGTCGAGGGAATGGTCATATTAAATATTTCTACTCTGTGGCACAGCATTCTCTCAACTGTGCGAAAGAAGCACAAAGCAGAGGCTATAGTAAACATGTTGTTTTATCAGGTTTATTTCATGATGCAAGTGAAACTTATATGAGTGATCTCATCACTCCTATAAAAAAACAGATGAAAGAATATCAGGTAATAGAAGACAAGCTTCTAGAAACAATATTTCAAGCTTTTCATATTCAATTAAAGGATGAAGAAAAAAATATCTGGAAAGAGATGGATCACTTACTACTTGAAGCAGAATTAAAAGAAATGACGCCTCTAGAAGAGAATAGATCAACTATTACACTTATGTGTGTACCTGATTTAAAGGAACGTTATTATCGTGAGATAGAGGAAGAATTTAAGGCTTATGCACTACAATTATTGGAGGATTTATAATGAAGATATTTGTTACCTATACATTTAGAAGTAAAGAAGAGAGAGATGCCTTTTATCAATCTATTAGAGAAAATCATATTCAGAAATTATCATCAGTGGATGAAGGATGTCTCAAATATTCTTATACACCTATAGATGATACTGTTCTTTATTTACAAGAAGAATGGGTATCTGAAGAATTACAGTTAAAACATTTGAAGCAGCCTCATATGGACTTGTTGAAACAATTAAAGAAGCAATATTCGTGTCAAACTACAGTTCATCATGGAACGGCTTCTTTAGAGACAGAGCGTTTAGTATTAAGAGAGTTTAAAATAGAAGACGCAGATGATATGTACCATCATTGGGCCAATGATGAAAAGGTCACTCGTTATTTGACTTGGCCACCTCATCAAAGTATAGAAGATACAAAGCAGTTACTTGCTACCTGGATTCAGTTATATGAAAAGGGTGACTCATATAACTGGGGCATTGTAGTAAAGGATAAGAGTACACTTATTGGAAGTATTTCTGTCACAAATATTGTTCAAAAAACAAATACAGTAGAAATTGGCTATTGTATTGGACAGGCTTATTGGGGTCATGGATATGTTGCCGAAGCACTTAGAGAAGTTATTTCTTATCTGTTTAAGGAAGGCTATGATGTTGTACGTGCAAGACATGATAAAAATAATCCTCATTCAGGTAGAGTGATGCAAAAAGCTGGTATGAAATATGAGGGCACTCTTAGAAAACATGGAAAAAATAATCAGGGAGTAGTAGATGATGTTTTTTATTCTATTCTTCCTGAAGAATTATAATAGGAGATCTTATGGAAGTTAGAGAAATATGCTTGGCACATGTCAAAGAGATATCACAATTATTTAATGAAATATTCTCTAGGGAACCATGGAATGATGAATGGAATGAAGAGGACCTATCTATTTATATGCATGATCTAGTAGGCAATCGCTTATCTCTTTCTATTGGCTTATATGATGGAGATAAACTCATTGGAATTGCGTTGGGTCGCATCAAACATTGGTATAATGGAAGAGAATTCTGGATTGATGAATTTGGAATTATGACGGATGAACAATCTAAAGGACTCGGTTCACAATTCATGGACTTAGTTGTTGATTATACGAAAAAAAGAGGAATAGACCGTATTATGTTGATTACGGAAAGAGAATTTCCTGCTTATTACTTTTATCAGAAAAATGGCTTCAAAGAACAATCATCACAGGTCGTATTCATGAAAGAATATTAAAGAAATAGGTGTGTACTTTTGTGTACGCACTTTTTTGTCTTAAAAAATGTATAGTTTAATCTTTTGATGACAAAATATACCCTATAAATTCCATATAATTACTATCATTTGTAAAATGAAAGCGCTATAATAGGAGTGGTTAAAATGTATTGTAAGGAGATTGATAATATGAAACTATTAGAACCAATTAAAGTAGGTCCAATCACATTGAAAAACCGTATCATGTTCCCACCAATGACAACTGGCTATGAAGAACGTGACGGTTCAATTTCTAAACAGAGCTTCAACTTCTATAAACGTATTGCAGAAGGTGGCGTATCTTATATCGTACTTGGAGACGTCGCACCAGTAAATACTGTTTCTCCAACACCAAAATTATTCAAGGATGAACAGATTCCAGCTTATAAAGAATTAGCTGATGCATTACATGAATTTGATTGTAAATTAGGTATTCAGATTTTCCATCCTGAATATGATGTTCAGGCTTTAGCTGAAATGTTTAAGAAGGGTGATATGCAGGCAGCTCGTGCTAAATTACATCATGATATGCTTCATTTCACTGATGAAGTAACTCCAGAAGCATTAAATACAATTCTTAAACAGATGGGGGAATGCGTAAGACGTGCTTATGAAGCAGGGGTAGATGTAGTAGAAGTTCATGGAGACCGTTTAGTAGGTGCTTTATGTTCTACAGTATTAAACCATCGTACAGATGAATATGGAGGAAGCTTCGAAAATAGAACACGTTTTGCATTACAGGTAGTAGAAAGCATTAAAGAACATGCCCCTCATATCTGTATTGACTATAAACTTCCAATCATCACTGATAACCCATTAAGAGGTAAAGGTGGATTAAAGATTGATGAAGCTGTTGAACTTGCTAAAAAGCTTGAAGAAGCAGGCGTTAATATGATCCATGTTGGACAGGCTAACCATACAGGTAACTTGAATGATACTATTCCAGCAATGGGTACTCAGCCATATTGCTTTATGCAGTCATATACTAAGAGAGTTAAAGATGCTGTAAGTATTCCAGTATCTGCGGTAGGACGTATCGTTACTCCACAGAATGGTGAAGCCTTAATCGAAAATGGTGTATGCGATATCGTAGGTTATGGACGTTCATTATTAGCTGATCCTGATTATGTTAAAAAGATTGAAGATGGACAGCCATGCAGAATTCGTTTATGTATGATGTGTAATAAGGGATGTACAGACTCTATCCAGAATAGAAAGTTCTTAAGTTGTGTCCTTAACGCAGAAAATGGTTATGAATATGAAAGAACAATTACACCTGCTGATACTAAGAAGAAGGTTGTTATTGTAGGTGCAGGACCTGCAGGTTTAGAAGCTGCTAGAGTTGCTGCTGTGAAAGGCCATGATGTTATTGTTTATGACAAGGATACTAAAGTAGGCGGACAGTTAAATATTGCTTCTGTACCACCTAGAAAAGAAGAAATGAATCGTGCTATTCATTATCTCGCAAATGAAGTAAAAGTATTAGGCGTTGATTTACGTTTAGGTAAAGCTGTTACTTGCGAAGATATCTTAGCTGATCAGCCTGATGAAGTCATTGTTGCAACAGGTGCTTCTAATTTCATCTTAAATATCCCAGGTAAGGATATGCCTCATGTACAGGATGCTTGGAAGGTACTTTCTAATGAACAGTTCCCAGCAGGAAGAATCGTTGTAATCGGTGGTGGACTTGTAGGTGCTGAAACAGCTGAATACCTTGCACTTAGAGGTAATGATGTCAGTATCGTAGAAATGATGGATACTATCGCAAAAGAAGAATCAACTACAATTCGTCCAGAAATGATGGCTGATTTTGAAAAGCATGGTGTTAAACAGTTTACTAATACCAAGGTAACAGAAATCACTGCAACTACAGTAGAAGCAGAAACTGCAGAAGGTAAAGTTTCACTTCCATGTGATTATGTAGTATTTGCAGTAGGTGCTCGTTCTAATGCATTTGACATTACTGCATTAGAAGAAAAGAACATCCATGTGCAAACAATTGGTGATGCAAATAAGGTTGCAGACATCAATTCAGCTATTGAATCTGGTTATCTTGCAGCAAACGCATTATAAGAAGCTTAAGACAGGCGGTGCCTGTCTTTTTTGTGTTATAATAAGTTTCTCAAGGAGGTGAGACTATGGCACATGTTCCAACATATCTAGCGATAGATATTAAATCATTTTATGCATCTGTAGAATGTCTAGAGAGAGGACTCGATCCACTAGACACCAATCTCGTTGTTGCGGATGCCTCACGTACAGAAAAAACCATATGCCTTGCCGTCTCTCCGAGTTTAAAAGCCTATGGTCTTCCTGGACGTGCAAGACTCTTTGAAGTCATTTCTAAACTTAAACAACTCAATCATCAAAGAGAACCACTTGATGGAAGTTCTTTTCTTGCATCAAATCTTAATAAGAATAAACATAAAGCCATAGATTACATTATTGCGAAACCTCGTATGTCTCTCTATCTAGAATATTCAACACGCATTTATTCTATATATTTAAAGTATTTCTCTCCTGATGATATTCATGTCTATTCTATTGATGAAGTCTTTATTGATGCAACACATTATCTTGATACATATGAGTTAGATGCCTTTCATCTTGTTCAAAATATTATTCATGATATATATAAAGAAGTGGGTATTACTGTGACTGCAGGAATAGGAACGAATCTCTATCTTGCAAAGGTGGCTATGGATATTGTCGCTAAACATAAAGAACCAGACGAAAAAGGGGCCCGTATTGCGTACTTAAACACATATGCCTATAGAAAACTATTATGGTCTCATACACCTTTGACTGATTTCTGGAGAGTCGGTAAAGGTATCTCTAAGAAACTCAATAATATCGGGTTATATACAATGGGAGAAATCGCAAGATGCTCATTAGAAGATGAAGAAAAACTATACAATCTATTTGGAGTCAATGCAGAACTGCTTATTGATCATGCCTGGGGCTGGGAACCTTGTACCATGTCTGCCATTAAAGCCTATAAAGCACCTTCTAAAAGTATAGGAACCGGGCAGGTATTATCATGTGCTTATGATTATAAGCAAACTGAAATCATTTTAAAGGAAATGATAGAATCATTAAGTCTGGATTTGTTTGAAAAGCATCTAGTGACTAATAAACTTGTTCTTACAATTGGCTATGATATTGAGAATATGAAGGATTATCATGGAGAACTCATGGAAGATCGTTATGGAAGGAAACTTCCAAAGCATCTCCATGGAACAATTAATTTAGATAGATACACATCTTCTTTTAAGCTCATGTGCGATGCCTTATTACGTTTCTATCACTTACATATAAATCATACACTTACAATAAGAAGAATTCAGCTCAATGCCACACAGGTAAGAAGTGATGACGATATTCCTATGACCTATAAACAGCTTTCTTTATTTGATGAAGAAAAGATAGAAGTGGACTTATCTAAAGAAAAGAAACTGCAGGGTGTGACCCTTGATATTAAGAAGAAATATGGCAAGAACGCCTTGCTTAAAGGGGCTGATCTTCAAGAAGGTGCCACAACTAGAGAAAGAAATAAGATGATAGGAGGACATAAAGCATGAATTATGACGATATAATCAATATGAAACATCCTACTTCAATAAATCATCCAAGAATGTCCATGAATAATAGAGCGGCTCAGTTTGCACCATTTGCGGCTCTTAAAACACATGTAGATAAAATAAGTGAAGCAGGAAGACTAACTACTCAAAAACGTATCTTAGATGAAGATCAAAGACAAGTATTAAATAGAGTACTTAACAATCTACTTATTAATAAAAAAGAACATCCTTCTATCACGATAGATTATTTTCTAGAAGATGAGTATAAAGAGGGTGGGTCTTATGCAACAGTAAGAGGTCGGTTTAAAGATATTGATGAAATCAATAAAAGAGTGCTACTACTAGATAAAACAACCATTCTCATCGAAGATATTTATCATATAAGTATACTAAAGGATTAAGACTGATTCATTTCAGTCTTTTTAATTGTTTAGCACTCAAATATTGACAATGCTAATAAAGGTGTGTATACTGTCTTTAGCATTTAAAATACTAGAGTGCTAAAGGAGCGTATAAAAATGTCAGATAAGAAAGAATTTAAAGCAGAGTCTAAAAGACTTCTCGATTTAATGATTAATTCTATTTATACTCATAAGGAAATCTTCTTGAGAGAATTGATTTCAAATGCAAGTGATGCAAGTGATAAGCTTTACTATAAAGCGTTACAGGAAAATATTACAAGTTTCTCAAGAGAAGATATGGCTATCAACCTCATTGTTGATAAAGAAAATAGAACCCTTACAATTGCTGATGAAGGTATCGGTATGACTAAGGAAGAACTCGAAGAACATTTAGGTACTATCGCAAACTCTGGTTCTTATGAATTTAAGAATGCCTTAGAAAAAGGTGTAAGCGATGTTGATATCATTGGTCAGTTTGGTGTCGGTTTCTATAGTGCCTTCATGGTGGCTGATGAAGTAGAAGTTTATTCTAAGAAATATGGTGAAGATAAAGCTTATTTATGGAAGAGCGATACAAGTGATGGCTATACTGTTGAAGAAGTAGAAAAGGCAGAACATGGTACTACAATCATTCTTCACTTAAAGAAGGATACAGAGGAAGAAGATTATAGTAAGTATCTCGATCAGTATGAAATTGAAAGACTTGTTAAGAAATATTCAGATTACGTTCATTACCCAATCAAGATGGATGTGACTACTTCTAGAAAGAAGGAAGACAGTGATGAATATGAAGATGTTGTAGAAAACAAGACTTTAAACTCACAGGTTCCTTTATGGAAACGTCAGAAGAAAGATATCACAAAAGAAGAATATGATGAATTCTATAAGGCTAAATTCAATGATTTTGAAGCTCCTCAGAGAGTTATGCATAATGTTGTAGAAGGTGCTGTTTCTTATACATCATTACTATTTATCCCATCTAAAACACCTATGAATTACTATTCACAGGATTATAAGAAAGGCTTACAGCTTTATTCTCGTGGTGTCTTCATCATGGATCATGCAGAAGATCTAGTCCCTGAACATTTCAGATTTGTAAAGGGTCTTGTTGATTCACAGGATTTAAACTTGAATATCTCTCGTGAAATGTTACAGCACGATAGAAAGATGAAAGTTATTGCAAATAAGATTGAAAAACGTATCCAGACTGAACTTGAAAAGATGCTTAAGAATGACCGTGATGAATATATAACATTCTTTAAAAACTTCGGTATGCAGTTGAAGTTTGGTATTTATAACAGTTATGGCATGTTGAAAGATAAACTTCAGGATTTATTGATGTTCTATTCTTCTGATAAGAAAGAACTTATTACATTAAAGGAATATGTAGAAGCTATGCCTGAAGATCAGAAGGAAATCTATTATGCTTCTGGTGAAACAGTAGAAAAATGTGATTTATTACCACAAGTAGAAGCAGTTAAGTCTAAAGGCTATGATGTTCTTTATATGACTGATAATGTGGATGAATTCTGCTTACAGATGATGAGAGACTATGATTCTAAGACATTCAAGAATGTCACTCAAGGTGATTTAGACTTAGAAACAGAAGATGAAAAGAAGGAACTTGAACAAAAGACTGAAGATAACAAGCCATTACTTGAAATCGTTAAGAAGGCTTTAGGTGATAAGGTACAAGATGTTAAGTTATCTCATCGTTTAAAATCTCATCCAGTATGTCTAGCAAGTGGTGATGGTGTTTCATTTGAAATGGAAAAGGTATTAAACCAGATGCCAGATGCACAGGGTATCAAAGCTGGAAGAATTCTTGAAATTAACCCGGATCATGATTTATTTAAATCATTACAGTCTGTTTATGAAAAAGAACCTGTAAAGATTGATGAATATGCATCTATCCTATTTGATCAGGCTTTACTTATTGCTGGATTCTCTATTGATGATCCTGTAGATTTCTCTAATAAGATCACAAAGCTTATGATTGAGGCTTCTAAATAACAATTTGATTTGATATAATGAGAGCAGAAAAGAGGGATTTTTATGAAATTATTCTTATCTGCTCTTTGTTTATGTGCGAGCGGGTTATTAATATTTGTTTCTTATAAATTGATTTATGCTTATACAATGATTGACCAGTTTCATGATGCATCATTAAAATGGATTGAAGCATTAAAAGAGAAGGATGAAGACTTAGAAAACATCCAGATGATCTTGTCTCAATATGAAAAACCAATTGATTTTACTTATAAAGTTTTTCATAAAATACACTCTTTTGTGAAATAAATCGTTTAAAGTTTGCGAATAACATAAATATATATAGAAAATATAGATTTTGCATAAAAATATGAAAAATATCATTTTTCTTGTTGACAATTAAAATCGTCTGGTTATAATAAGACACATACAAAGAAAACTCAATGACAAAGAGAGTAGTTTAACTGGAAATTGCAGCGAGCTGGCGTAGGTGAGAGGTCAGCATGGAAAGTTGAATGAACCGCACTTTTGAGAGGATGGTCTGAATACATAGGATCATCGGTGTTCCGCCTTAAGGATAAGAGAGGATTTAGGAATAAATCAAGAAGAGTGGTACCGCGTTAATTGACGTCTCTTGCGAAAGCAAGAGGCGTTTTTGTTTTCTTAATATTTAAAAAAGGAAGGGCATATTTATGAAAAAATTATTAAGCGTAGTATTAGTTATGTTACTTGCTGTTGGAATGACTGGCTGTGGATCATCATCTAATGGTAAAACTGAATTATTAATTGGAGTATCTCCAGACTATCCACCATATGAATCTTATAACAATAAGAAAGAAGTAGTTGGATTCGACGTTGATATGACTAAAGAATTAGTTAAGATCATGAATAAGAATGGTGGTAACTATTCTTACAAATTTAAACCTTTAAGCTTTGATGCTATTTCATCTTCAATCACTTCTGATCAGGTTGATTTAGGTATTTCTGGTTTCACTTATCATAAGGAGTGGAAAAACATTCTTTGGTCTCATGCCTATAACACTTCTGAACAGATTGCTTTAGTAAAGGGTGATTCTACTTTCTCAAAAGTATCTGATCTTGAAGGTAAGAAGATTGGTGCTCAGTTAGGTGCTACTGGTGTAGATGCTGCAAAGAGCATTAAAGGTGCTACTGTTACAACTGTTAAAGATGCTAAGATCTTAGTTGAAACTTTAAAATCTGGTGGATTAGATGCTGTAGTTCTTGATGGTGCTGTTGCTGAAAACTATGCTAAGAATGCTGGTTTAAAGATGATTGATGAACCATTAATGAAAGAAGAAAATATGGTCATCACTAAAAAGGATAATGACAAGTTAATGAAAGACGTAAACAAAGCTGTTGATGAATTTGTTAAGTCTGACAAATACAATGAATTAAAAACTAAATGGGGTTGCTAATTTATTAATCACATAAGTGCAGACATGTTCTGTCTGCACTTAATTTTTTATTGTTAAGGAGTCAATGCGAATGAAAACAATTATGGATATTCTTACGCCGTCTAATATTCAATTCATGATTTTCACTGGTGCAAAGTATTCTCTATTACTTGCAATAGGGGCTTTGTTCTTTGGTGTTATTCTTGGAATTATTGGAGCGGCTTTAAAACTTTCTAAACATTTTGTATTAAGAGCAATCGGTAATGTTTATGTAGAAATCTTCCGTGGTACGCCGATGCTATTACAGATTATGTTCTTATACTTGGCAGTACCTACTGTTGTTCAGTCTATTACAGGACAAAGATTCCAGGCTGATCCATATGTATGTGGTTTAATTGCCATGAGCTTAAACAGTGGTGCTTATCAGGTAGAATTAATTAGATCTGGTATTTTAGGTGTTGATAAAGGTCAGTGGGAAGCATGTGAAACAATTGGCTTAAACTATGTTCAGACCATGCGTTATGTTATCTTACCACAGGCATTTAAACGTATTATTCCACCTCTAATTAGTGAATTTATTACATTAATTAAGGATTCATCACTTATTTTCACAATTGGTGCAGTAGAATTACTTGCCACTGCAAGTGTTATTGGTGCCAATACATTTAACTATCTTGTACCTTTAACTGCAACAGGTGCTATTTATTTAGTAATGACACTTTGTATTTCAGCTATTGCAAGATATGTAGAAGGGAGATTAGCTGTCAGTGACTAACGATATTATGATCCAGGTGGATCACATTACAAAAAAATTTGGTAAATTAAAAGCTGTAGATGATGTTTCTCTTACACTAAAGAAGGGGGAAATTGTCTGCCTTATTGGACCTTCAGGTAGTGGTAAAAGTACAGTATTAAGATGTATTGACCATTTAGAAAAGCCTGAGGCAGGTTCTATCTATATTGATGGTGAACTTTTAAAAGAAGGAACACCTGAATATACTAAACTTAGAGGGAAGATGGGATTTGTATTTCAGCATTTCAATTTATTCCCTAATATGACTGTATTAGAAAATCTTACTTTAGCACCATTAAAGGTTATGGGTATGACTGAAGAAGAAGCCAATGCTGTAGCTATCAAGTACTTGCAGAAAGTAGGTCTTGAAGATAAGAAGGATACTTATCCTAATAAATTATCTGGTGGTCAGAAACAGAGAGTGGCTATTGCAAGATCTCTTTGTCTAAATCCAGAAGTGATGTTATTTGATGAACCTACAAGTGCATTAGACCCAGAAATGGTTATTGAAGTACTAGAAGTTATGCAGGATCTTGCTAAACAGGGTATGACTATGATGGTTGTGACTCATGAAATGGGATTTGCTAGAACTGTTGCAGATCGTGTTGTATTCTTAGAAAACGGAAAAATCGTAGAAGAAAATGATTCAGAAACTTTCTTCTCTCATCCAGAAAGTGAAAGAGCGAAAGATTTCTTATCTAAGGTTATGCATTAATAAATAAAGGAGAAAGAAGACGTGTATTTAAAGGAATTTGATGTAGAAACATGGATGACGAACCATGAACAAAATTGTCAATACAATTTAGCCGATACATGTGTATCAGATATGTCCATTCATGAATTAGAATCTCTGATTCAAAAAGATCTTATGGGAGATCTTATGCATATGCGTATGGATTATGGACCTATTACAGGCTCAGATTCTTTAAAGGATGCGATTCTTTCTCTATATAAGACAGGAACAAGAGATAATGTTGCAGTCGCTCATGGGGCAATTAATGCCAATGAACATGTAATGGATACTTTACTCAATAAAGGAGACCATATCATTGCATTAACACCTTCCTATGAGCAGTTCTATTCTTATCCAGCATCTTTAGGATGTGATTATGACTTAATAGAACTTGATGAAGACAATAACTGGGAACCTGTCATAGAAGATTTTAAGAAGCTTATTAAGCCTGAAACAAAGATGTTTATATTAAATAGTCCTAATAATCCTACGGGTACTGTAATTAGACAATCTTTGATGGAAAAGTTAATTGAGCTTGCAAGAAGTCATTCTATTTATATTCTTGTGGATGAAATCTACCGTGGAATGAATAATACTCTCTGTGATAGTATTTCTGATATGTATGAATTAGGTATTGCGACAGCCTCTTTATCTAAAGTCTACTCTTTTGCAGGTCTTAGATTAGGCTGGATCAAGGGACCTAAAGAACTCATTGATGAAATCAATTTTAGAAGAGATTATACAATAATCTCTACGGGTCCATGGAATGATTATTTGGCTACTGTTGTATTAGAAAATAAGGATATAATACTTGATAGAAGCAGACATATCATTGCTGAAAACAAGAGAATATTAAAAGAATGGCTTGAAAAAGAAGACCTTGTTGAATGTGTCATACCAGAAGATGGTACTGTATGTTTCTTACATTATTTATTTGATATGCCCTCAAAAGAAGTATGTGAGAAATTACAGAATGACACAGGTGTATTCTTTGTGCCAGGTATGGCATTTAATAAGGAGTATCATTTACGTTTTGGTTTTACTTCAGATTCAAAAATAATCAAGGAAGGATTAGAAATATTTTCTTCCTGGATTCATTCGCATATTACAGAAGCAGATTAATTGCTTCTTTTTTATTATATGCAAATCATTTGCATATTCGTTGACATAGAAATGAGAATCATTATAATACAATATGCAAATCATTTGCATTGGAGGTATTCTATGAAACAATATCGTACTAAATATAAAGATGTTATTATTGACTATATGAAGCAGAATGAAGATCATCGTTTATGTGCTAAGGATATCTATCAAGCATTAGTTGATAAAGGATTAAATGTGAATCTTGTGACAGTTTATCGTAATTTAGATAAATTATCACAGCAGGGATTATTACAGAAGCATACACTTTCAGATGAAGACAGTGTGTATTATCAATATGCCAGAGAAGAAAAGTGCAATCATCATCTTCATTTATTATGCAAGAAATGTGGAAAAATAACTCATTTAGAATGTGATTTGATGGATATCATTCGTACTCATTTACTAGAAGATCATGGCTTTGAGATTGATTGTAAGGATTCTACAATTGTAGGATTATGTAAAGATTGCAGGGAGACTACTCATGCTTAAAAGGATTGGTTTCTTGATTCTCTCTTTATTATTGATGACAGGTTGTACAACAGAAACTAAAAAGAAATCATTCAATATTGTTGTCACTAATTTTCCTTGTTATGATTTTGTTCGTGCAATTACTAAAAATGATCCAGATATCTCTATAAAGATGCTTATTAAACCAGGAATGGATTCTCATTCCTATGAACCAACTCCACAGGATATGGTTGCTATTAAAGAGAGTGATTTATTCTTTTATGTAGGAGGAGAATCAGATGATTGGGTAGATAGCTTGCTAGCCGATATGGATTCTAAAAGAATAGTTAAAATGTTGGATCTTGTATCTCATCTTCAACACGAAGAGCATGTTGAAGGGATGGAAGAAGAAAAACATGAAGAACATGATGAACATGAAGAAGAATATGATGAACATGTTTGGACAAGTCCTAAAAATACAATGGAGATTATCGAAGGATTAAATAAAAGAATGTGTGCTTTGGATAAAAATCATGCTTCAAAGTTTAATAAGAATACTGAAAACTATATTGAACAGATTGCGTCTGTTGATTATTCGTTTAAACAAGTAGTTAAAAATGCGAAAAGAAAAGATATAGTTGTAGGAGATCGTTTTCCTTTGCTCTATTTTGCGAAAGAATATGGTCTTACATATAGTGCAGCATTTCCAGGATGTTCTGAACAGACCGAACCAAGTGCTGCAACAATTTCATACCTCATCGATAAGGTCAAGAGGGATCACAACCCTGCTATATTTAAAATTGAATTATCCAATGGACAGATAGCACGTACGATTTCTGAAGAAACAGGTACAAAAATACTCACTATTCAAAGCATGCATAATGTGAGTGCAGAAGATTTTAATAATGGTGAAACATATGTTTCAATCATGCGTAAAAACGTAAAGGCAGTAAAGGAGGCACTTCAATGAAGACACTTATAAAAGTGGAACATTTACATTTAGGTTATGACAATCAAGAAGTGATCAATGATTTATCTTTTGATATACAACAAGGTGATTTTATTACAGTATTAGGACAAAATGGTGCAGGTAAAAGTACTCTTATTAAGGGACTACTTGGTCTTATCAAACCTATGGCAGGACAGATCACATATTATATGAATGAAAGAGAAATAGGTTATATGCCTCAGGAAACTAAGGTAGATCGCCACTTTCCTGCCTCTGTATATGAAATAGTATTATCTGGTGCATTAAATAGAGTTGGTTATCGACCATTCTTTAACAATAAAGAGAAGAAACTTGCAGTAGAATGTTTAAAGACACTACATATAGAGAATTTAAAAAACAGTTCTTTTGGAGAATTATCAGGAGGACAAAGACAGAAGGTCCTACTTGCGAGAGCCCTCTGCGCAACAAGAGAATGTCTTGTTCTAGATGAACCTTCTAATAATTTGGATTATGATTCTAAAGAAGAATTTTATGCTGTCTTAAAAGAACTTCATCAAAAAGGTCTCACTATTATTATGATTACTCATGATTTAGCCTCACATGAAGTCATTGGTAACAAAATTCTTCATCTAGATAAGGATAACTATAGAATGGAGGAAGTAAAATAATGAGTCCATTACTCCATATGTTCAACTATACATTTATTATTCGTGCATTTATTGTCGGTTTACTCATTTCATTATGTGCAGCAATGCTCGGTGTAAACCTAGTACTTAGAAAGAATGCGATGATTAGTGACGGGTTATCCCATGTTTCTTTTGGTAGCTTTGCGATTGCAACAGTACTTGGCGTAGCACCACTTTATTTAGCTGTGCCAGTCGCAATTATTGCGGCAGTGGCTATTCTTAAACTCAACAACAATCATCATATTCATGGTGATGGAGCGATTGCAGTTTTATCATCGAGTTCACTTGCTATTGGAATCATGGCTATCTCACTCACAAGTGGTGTCAACACAGATATCAATAACTACTTATTTGGTAGTATCCTCTCACTCAATAATCAGGATATGATAATTAGTATTGTATTGTCTTTGGTTGTATTAATACTCTATGTCTTCTCTTATCACAAGATGTTTGCTTTGACTTTTGATGAAGACTTTGCGAAAAGTACAGGTATTAACGTAGAATTCTACAACATCATTATTGCGATACTTTGCTCATTGACAATTGTACTTGGTATGCGTATGATGGGCGCATTACTTATTTCAAGTTTGACAATCTTCCCTTGTCTTACATCCATGTATTTCTGCAAGGATTTCAAACATGTTGTTATTTCATCGGCCATCCTTTCTTCTATTTGTTTTATTATTGGTTTATCTATTTCTTATCTCTATGCGGCTCCAACAGGTGCTTCTATTGTCATTGTGAATCTCGGTGTTTTATGTATGACACAGCTAATACATAATGTCAGTACAAAATAGTAATTAAGGCTTTTCATTATCTTATAATTCTTATATAATGTTTACTCGTGGGAGCGTAAGAATATGGAAATCGATTTATCAAAGCCGCTTCCTGATGAAGTTGTATTTATCCTTCGTTCTAAAGCGTATGAATTTCAGAGGGATGGCGTAGAAAAGATTGTTGCACAAGATATTGAAGATTACCTAAGAAATGTCACATGGAGAAACAAAGTATCCCTTTCTTTTTGTGATATGATTGATGATATTATGTCTTTGCAGTTCTCAACAATTTTTGAATATCTACAAGCTAAAGTCATTAAGGAAGCAGAAACTAAAAACTTAGCAGACTTTCAAAGTCTGATCATGAAATAACTCATTATTTCAAATAAAGGTGGCTTAAAAGCCACTTTTTGATTAGAACACTTATTTTGACTTTTATGCCTATATTTATTAATATGTAAGGTAGTTAATTTTGAAGAGGTTAGTTATGAAATATAAAACAATACAATTAAGCCATACAGAAGAAATTATGCAGAAATATGGTGTCAATTCTTTAATGGCTAAAGTAATAGAAAGTAAAAAATTAGATCAAAAACAATTTGAAGCCTTTATGGATCCTCATCTTATATATCATGATTTCTCTTTGTTTGAAGAATCTGACGAAACACTCGAGCGTATTGAAGAGGCCATAGAGAATAAAGAAAAAATCTGCATTTATGGAGATTATGATTGTGATGGTATTCTTGCGACAACTATTCTTGTACAGGCTTTTCATGAACGAGGTGTAGAAGTAGGCTATCATATTCCAAATCGCTTCACAGATGGTTATGGCCTTAATATAACTCGCGTAGAACAGATGGCAGAAAAGGGCTATTCTTTGATTATTACTGTAGATAATGGAATCAAGGCATTTGATGCAGTAGAAAAAGCAGGAGAACTTGGTATTGATGTGATTATAACTGATCATCATGCATTTGATGCTGAAGTACCTGTTGCTTATTCTATTATTCATACAAAGATGTCACCTCGTTATCCTTTTAAAGAAATATGTGGTGGCTTTATAGCTTATAAGCTTGCAGCCGCTCTTTTAAAACATCATGATCCCTATTTATTTACTTTAGCAGCTATTACAACTCTATCTGATATGATGCCATTATTGGATGAAAATAGAAGCTTGGTAAAACGTGGCTTACAATTCATGAAACAATATAAATACCCGGCATTAGAACTGTTAAAAGGAAGTAGAGACTATGATGTGACAACCATTGGTTTTACAATAGCGCCTCGTATTAATGCCTTTGGCCGTTTACCTGAACTCGTAAATCCGGTATGCTTAGTAAAGTACTTTTTAAAAGGAACAAATCCTGCCTACTTAGAAAAGGTATCAAATTATGCATCTAAAGTGAATTCTAAGAGACAATCCATGACGACTTCCTTATATAAGGAAGCAGTAACTGATACTACCTCACCTTGCTTATTCTATGGATCAGAAGATATGCATGAAGGATTAGTGGGACTTGTAGCTGGTAAGTACGCCAGAGAATATGAACAGCCTGCTTTTGTCATGCATTATGATTCTAAAAAAGAAATATATAAGGGAAGTGCGAGAGGAATTGATGGTTTTAACATCTATGATTTCTTTAAGCATCATGAAGATCTCTTTGTACAATATGGTGGTCATGCGATGGCAGGTGGTTTCACTATCACAAAGTCAAACTATCCTTTAGTCTATGATGCTCTTGTCAATGATTTACAGGGCTGTCATTTTGAAGTGAGTGAATCAGTGATTCCTATTACTCTTGATGATACGACTATTCATAATGTAGAAACTTTAAGTTTACTTGCTCCTTATGGTGAAGAAAATAAAGCACCACTCTTTATTATGGAAGATGTTACGTGTAGTAGAGTAGACCGTTTGTCTGAAGGTAAACATTTGAAATTCCATTTAGGCGATGAACAGGTTTCTGCCTTGGCTTTTAATAAGGGACAGAAGTATGAGGAAGTTGTACATAAAGAGTCTATGACTTTGGTGGGTACTTTATCTATCAATGTTTTTAGAGGAAATAAGTCAATTAACTTTATTGTAGAAGAAATCTTATAATTTATGTGATCTGTAAGGATTTATTTTTGAATTTGTACTGTATTCATCATTTTGTAATGATATAATAATGTATTGTATAGGAGGAATCGTTATGGATTTTAAACAGCATATTGCATCTATTCCAGGATTTCCAAAAGAAGGAATTATTTTTAGAGATGTAACACCTTTATTAGAAGACAAGGATGCATTCAAAGCTTGTATTGATGATTTAGCAGCACATGCAAAGGATTTAGGCGCTGACATCGTTGTTGGACCTGAATCAAGAGGATTCATCTTTGGATGTCCAGTGGCTTTAGAATTAGGATGTGGTTTTGTACCAATCAGAAAGCCAGGAAAATTACCAAGAGAAACAGTGAGCAAGAAGTATGATCTAGAATATGGATCAAATGAAATCTTCATGCATAAAGACAGCATCAAGCCAGGTATGAAAGTATTGATCGTTGATGATTTACTTGCTACTGGTGGAACTGTAGAAGCAGCTGCTGCACTTATTGAAGAAATGGGTGGAGAAGTTGTTGGTATGGAATTCGTTATTGAACTAGAAGAATTAAAAGCAACTGAAAAATTAAGTAAATACAATATTTATTCTCAGGTTAAATACTAATAGAAAACTCCTTTTTTGGAGTTTTTTATTTAAATGAATTTATATTTGTGATTAACACAAATAAATAGGAAATATCAGAATTAGTGAAGTGATATTTGTATCATTCCATTCTTAGTCTCTTTTTGTTATTAGGAAACTATGTTATAATTGAGGCGAAAAACCCATAGGCTTGCCTATGGGATGAAAGCCACATAATTTTTACTTAAGGTTTTCACAGAGTAAATATATAATGTATGTATAAAAATAGAAAAGACTTTTTAATCAATGGGAAGACCAAAATCAAATAATGTTCAAGTAAACATATCTATTCTTGTGGAGTGGAAAATAGGACTTGAAAACCTTGCACGTATCTATTCTGTTGAGAAAGGCGAGACTATTACATTTCTTGATCTTATGCGTAGAGGCATTCAGGGAAAATATCAGCTTAAAGAGCAAGGTGATGAGTGAAGAAAAATATCGCAGTGCTTCACATTGTAGATATCTAATACAATATCATATAGTGTCCTAAATTCAGATTTTCGTAGATGTGCCACAGACTGTTGCTCCTTATGCGATGTGGCTAGAACTCTTAAAAGTATCAGCGCTATCGAATTATTTAAAGTGTATCCACAGCTAAAAAGTTCTACGCAGGATGTGGAGCTTTATGGTCAGGAGGGTATTTTGTCTCAACTGCAGAACGCATAAGCGAAGCTGCAGTAATCAAGTATATCGAGGAATAAAAAGATGATAAGTGACGAAGAATACAAAAAGGCTCTAAAACAATTTCATAAGCTTTCTGATAGACATATTTTAGCTGCTGAAACTGATATGTCTTCTTCTGATATACAAAAAGTTGTAAAGCTTTCAGATAAGATCAGAAAAGCAGATAACGAACTTGTAGGTCTAACGAGAAAGAATTATGACCAGCTTATGCGTACCAAGAGGTATCGTAAACTGCTTAAATTATATGGTTCTACGAAAGACAAGAAAAAACGTAAATATTTTGCTGGACAGCTCAATGAAATGCAAAAGCAGTATGATGTTACCTGGGATTTTTGTAGAAAATCAATGATATATATCGGTAAGAAGTATAATATAGATGCGATCTTTGCCCTTACTAAAGCTGAAGATATTTGGCGTGGCATGGAAAAATGTTTATATGGTAATGGTAATATCTTACATTTTTCTAAATACGGAGACCTGCCCTGTATAAGGGCAAAACAGATAAATCGTGGTATCCCTGTATTCGTCAAGGATAATAAGCTACAATTCAAACTTGGCAGGACTGTATTTGGAATAAAGATCAATGATAGATTTCAGACAGATGAAGTGAATGCAATATTGGATTATCTTGCTGAACCTGAGATCATGAATAATAAGGCTGTGCAGACATTCATGGATGAAGCGTACTGTATTGATACATATAGACCATGCTATGCTACTCTTGTACCAAAATTAATTCGCGGTAAATACAGAGTATATCTACATTTAACCATCGAAGGTAGGGCAAAACCTAAATATGATAGATTCGGCAATCCAAGACATAAATATGGCAGAGGAATGATCGGTGCTGATATAGGAACACAGACAGTTGCCTATACTTCCACTACAGAAGTAGGACTTAAAAATCTTTCAGAGCGAGGCAGAAGTATTCAAAAATCTGAACGATTAGAAAGACTATATTATCGTGCTATGGACAGGTCAAGACGAGCAACTAATCCTCAGAATTATAATGAAGATGGTACAATTAAAAAAGGCCGCAAAACTTGGAGATATTCCAATCATTATAAGAAACTAAAAGAAAAACATTCTGAATTATATCGTATTAATGCGATAAATAGACAGTTTGCTATAAACGAAGATGCTAATCATTTAAGGAGTCTTGGTGATGTATTTATAACAGAACCCAGAAATGCAGGTAATCTTATGAAAAGAGCCAAGGAAACTACTGTTAATAGCAGGGGTAAGTTTAATAAGAAGAAACGTTTTGGCAAGTCCATAAAGAATAGGTGCCCTTCTGGTTTTCAGGCTACTGTAGAAGAAAAGTTCAAGAGCACAGGTGGTACATATATAGAAGTGCCCAATGATTATAGAGCATCACAATATGACCATATAGCAGATGATTACATAAAGAAGAAATTATCTGACAGGATGTATCATCTGGCAGATGGAACTCTAGTACAAAGAGACTGGTATTCATCATTTCTGCTGTACTGCTATGATTGCAGGACTAAGAATATAGATAGAGACAGATGTATTTCAGAATTTGAAGAGTGTTACAGTAAGGAAGAAGCCTTAATTAAAAGAATTAAAATTAATAGAATCAAAGTATTGAATAGTGGAATCAAAATAGCATAAAATAAACATCAGGGAGATTGATTATACTTCCATATCGCAAGATAGAAATTTACCGTTAATGTGGTCGTTGGACTGCTTGGTAATAGAAGTTCTTACTTAAATAGATTTACACTTGTATTCCAAAGTCTGAAAATGATGTACGATTACAAGCTAAACTTGACAGTAAGAACCCCACGGACTTGCCCGTGGGAGTAGTCAGAATTGAGGTAATATATGAGGGGGTGTTATTATGAAATATAAAGGCGCAGGGGACCCAATGAGTTACGACGACGTCCTTGCTCTTGTTAAGACATATATCACAAAAGAAGAAAGCTTGGCTCTGATCCAGAAGGCTTATGATTTTATCATGGTGAAGCACAAGGAACAGAAAAGAAAAAGTGGTGAACCTTATACAATTCATTTGATCTGGGTTGCTTATATTCTTGCAACATTACAGACTGGACCAATTACTATTGCAGCAGGACTTCTTCATGATGTTATGGAAGATTGTGATGTGCCTCGAGAAGAAATGATTGAAAAATTTGGTGAAGAAGTCACTACACTAGTAGAGGGTGTTACTAAGATCACTAAGATGCCTTATATGGAAGAAAGTGATTTCCATGCTGAAAATCATCGTAAGATTTATATTGCGATGGCCAAGGATATTCGAGTTATCTTGATTAAATTAGCTGATAGACTTCATAATATGCGTACGCTTCAATATATGAGCCCTGAAAAGCAGCAGCGTATTTCTAGAGAAACACTGGAAGTCTATGCACCAATAGCGCATCGTTTAGGTATTAATGATATTCGAGTTGAATTAGAAGATTTATGTTTATTCTATCTTGATCCAAAGGCTTATAAAGAAATTGCTGCGCTCCTTGATAAGAAGAAGAGTGAAAGAAAAGATTCAGTTGATGCAATGATTAAGTCAGTGGAAAAGAATCTTGAAGGTACAAATATCAAATATCGTATTAAGGGTCGTGCAAAGCATATTTATTCTATCTATAAAAAGATGGTTTATAAGCATAAGCGTTTTGATGAAATCTATGATTTAAATGCTTTGCGTATTATTGTAGAAACTAAGAATGAATGTTATGAAGTATTAGGTATTATGCATGAAAAGTATCGTGCGATTCCTGGACGTTTTAAGGATTATATTGCCATGCCTAAGCCTAATATGTATCAGTCATTACATACATCTGTTATTGGTGAAAAGGGCTATGTATTTGAAATCCAGATTCGTACTGAAGAGATGGACGAACTCGCTGAAAGAGGGGTTGCATCTCATTGGCGTTATAAAGAAGGCAAGAAGTATAATGCGAAACAGGAACAGAAGGAAATTGGAGAAAAGCTTCAGTGGATGAGTGAGTTCATTACTGTAAGTGATGAAATGAAGGATAATGAGGCCAAAGATTATTATAATACGTTACAACGTGATATCTTTGAAGCCAATGTTTATGCTTTAACACCTGCAGGTCGTATTGTAGAATTACCAAATGGGTCTACACCGATTGACTTTGCTTATCGTGTCCATACAGAAGTTGGACATCATGCGGTTGGGGCAATTGTGAATGGTGTTATGGTTCCTTTTGATACCAAATTAAAAACAGGTGATATTGTAGAAATCAAGACCAACAAGAATTCTAGTCCAAGTGAAGGCTGGCTGAAGTTTGTAAGAACAGCGGGTGCTCGTAATAAGATTCGTCAATATATCACAAAACATGAAGAAGAAAATAAAAAACAGATTATTGAAGAAGGAAGAAGACTTCTTAGGGATGAAATCCGAGCAAGACAGCTTGATGAGAAGACTTATATGAGTCCAGATACTTATAGAACATATCTTGGCTCATTTGGTGCCAATACATTTGATGATGTACTTTTCGCATTAGGTAAGAAACATGCGACTGCGTCTACACTTCTAGATAAGGTGGCTCCACAAAAAAGAGGTTTCTTTGACAACTTGTCTCAAATCCTTCGCCACAACAACAATATTCAGGAATTAAATAAGAAACATGAAAAAAGTATTGGTGTAGCAGTCACTGGTGTAGATGGATTAAAGATGCAGTTATCTAAATGCTGTAATCCTATTCCTGGTGATAAGATCGTTGGTTTCGTATCTAAAGGACAGGGAATCAAGATTCATCGCGCGGATTGTCCAAACGTCAAGAGTGTCGCAAAAGGACGTTTGATTGATGTTTATTGGGATTATCCTAATATTGAACAGAAGCGCTTTAATGTGGATCTAGAAGTCGTTGGACTAGACCGTCCTAATTTATTAAGTGATATTGTGACATGCTTGAGTCAGGTAAAGGTCAATATTCTTAAAATCAATGCGAATATCATGGATTTAGATGCTCATATTCGTTTAACGTTATCTGTAGAGAATGCAGAAATCTTACAGAATACAATTGATAACATGAATAAAGTACAGGGTGTTGCAGAAATTCGCCGTGTAATTCATTAGTGACTTGAATTAAATATACTTTTGATTTATAATCACCTTATATTCAGTGAAGAAGATTAAATAACGGACATTCATAGAGAGGTCATGGCTGGTGGAAATGACTAATGAGAAGTTATGGGACACTTTGGAGAATGCTTTAAAAAAGCACGTTGGTTACGTTATAACTAAATAAAGTGCATGATTTATTCATGAACTAAGGTGGTACCGCGTATTAACGTCCTTAGATTGAGGGCGTTTTTTTATTGTTTAAAAAGGAGGAACCTATGAAATACAATAGACCAAGAGGGACAGTAGATATTACCCCTGAAAATTCAGAAAAATGGATTGAAATGGAACAGCTATTAAGAACTGTTGCCGCAAATTACAACGTAAAAGAAATGCGTACACCAATCTTTGAGCACACAGAATTATTTAGCCGAGCAGTTGGTGATACAACAGATGTAGTAACTAAAGAAATGTATACATTTAAGGATAAGGGAGATCGTTCTCTTACTTTAAGACCGGAAGGAACTGCAGGTATTGCAAGAGCTTATGTAGAAGATAAGATGTATGCTTTACCTGAAAAGTTACAGAAGGTTTACTATATGGGACCAATGTTCAGATATGAACGTCCACAAAATGGTAGACAGAGACAGTTCCACCAGTTCGGTGTAGAAATGTTAGGTGTAGAATCACCATATGTAGATGTTGAATGTATGTTGATGGCAGTGACAATTGTAGAAGCACTTGGTATTAAGAATATTAAGCTTCATATCAACTCATTAGGTGATGATGAATCAAGAACTGCTTATAGAGAAGCTTTAAAGGATCATTTCAGACCTGTGCTTAATGATTTATGTGAAGACTGCCAGGCTCGTTTTGAAAAGAACCCATTAAGAATTCTAGATTGTAAAGTCGATGCGAAGAATCCAATCATGACTTCTGCGCCTCGTACAATTGATTATTTAAGTGAAAAAGCGAAAGCACATTTCGATAAAGTCTGCAGTTTATTAGATGATTTAGAAATCGAATATGTTGTAGATACGAATTTAGTAAGAGGATTAGACTACTATTCTCATACAGTATTTGAAATCATCAGTGATGATCCAAAGTTAGGAGCTGGTTCTACTGTTGGTGGTGGAGGACGCTACAATGGTCTTGTTGAAGAACTTGGAGGTCCTGCGACTCCTGGTGTAGGCTTTGCATTTGGTATGGAAAGACTCATGCTTGCATTAGATGATGAAGAAGATGAAGAAAATGGTATTGATGTTTATGTTATGCCATTAGGTGATGAAGCAAGAGATTTAGCAATGCAGATCATTACAATGCTTAGAGCAAACGGCTTCACTTGTGATATGGATTATGCAGGTAGAGGCTTAAAAGGACAGTTCAAGTCTAGTGACCGTTTTGGTGCTCATCTTTCTATTATTATTGGTGAAGATGAAGTAAAGGGTGAATATGTAAATATTCGCTGCAATCATTCTAAAGAACAGAGTGAAGTTAAATTAGAAGATATCTTAAGTTATATTGAAAATCATTATGAAGGAGATCATGAACATGAATAGAACTCACAACAATGGAGAACTAAGAATTACTGATGTCAATAAAAAAGTAGAACTTATTGGCTGGGTAGCTAAAAAGAGAAACTTAGGTGCTTTAGTCTTTGTAGACTTAAGAGACCGTCATGGTATTACACAGGTGATCTTTGATGAATCATTCAATGAACAGTTAAAGGATGTTAAGAACGAATATATTCTTGATATCAAAGGGACTGTCGTAGAAAGAAGCTCTAAGAATCCAGATATGCCAACTGGTGATATTGAAATCCAGGCTGAAGAAGTAAAGATTGTTAATAAGGCTGCGACTACTCCTATGATTATTGCGGACGAAACGGATGCCTTAGAAGAAACAAGAATGAAATATCGTTATCTTGATTTAAGACGTCCAGTTCTTCAGAAGAACATCATGAGACGTGCTAAGATTGTCAGAGCTATTCATGAATATTTAGATAGTGAAGAATTCGTAGAAATTGAAACACCTTATTTAAATAAATCTACACCAGAAGGTGCAAGAGACTTCTTAGTACCTTCACGTGTACATAATGGTTCATTTTATGCATTACCACAGTCTCCACAGTTATTTAAGCAGTTATTAATGGTAGCTGGTTTTGAACGTTATTATCAGATTGCTAGATGTTTCCGTGATGAAGACTTACGTGCTGACCGTCAGCCAGAATTCACTCAGGTGGACGTAGAAATGAGTTTCATGAATACTGATCAGGTCATTGGTATTGGTGAAGGCTTAATCAAGAAGGTTATGAAGGATGTTATGAACATTGATGTTCAGTTACCATTCCCAAGAATGACTTGGCATGATGCGATGGAAACTTATGGTATCGATAAGCCTGATACACGTTTTGATTTGAAACTCGTTAATTTAAATGAAACAGTGAAGGATGTTGACTTTGTGGTATTCAAGAGTGCGCTTGTTGCAGGAGGACATGTTAAAGGTCTTAATGTCAAGGGTGAAGCAGATAACTATTCACGTAAGAAGATTGATGCTTTAACTGAACTTGCTAAGAAATATAAGGCTAAAGGTCTTGCTTGGTTAAAAGTGACTGATAAGGGTGTATCTGGTCCTATCGCAAAATTCTTTACTGAAGAACAGATGAGCGCCTTATTAGAAAAGATGAATGCTGAGGTAGGAGATTTATTACTATTTGTGAGTGATACTCATTATATGGTTGTATGTGATGCTCTTGCAGCAATCAGAAATCATTTAGGTAAAGAATTAAAGTTATATGATCCTCGTCAGTTCAACTTCTTATGGGTTGTTGACTTCCCAATGTTTGAATATTCTGAAGAAGATGGAAGATACTATGCAATGCATCATCCATTTACTCGTCCAAAGGAGTCTGATCTAGATAAGATTGATACAGATCCAGCAAACTGCTTAGCAGACGCTTATGATATCGTCTTAAACGGTTTCGAACTTGGTGGCGGATCTCAGAGAATCTATGAAGAAGAATTACAGGATCGTGCCTTCAAGGCTTTAGGATTCACACAGGAAAGAATTGATGCACAGTTTGGCTGGTTTGTGGATGCATTTAGATACGGTGCACCACCACATGCTGGATTCGCATTAGGATTAGACCGTTTCGCAATGTTATTATGTGGATGTGATTCTTTAAGAGACGTTATTGCCTTCCCTAAGAATACAAGTGCAACTTGTCCAATGTCAAAAGCACCTACACCAGTAGATAATGATCAGTTAAAGGACTTAGGAATTGAGGTTACTGAATATGAATCAGAAGAGAATAAATAAAGTATTAGAAAAGATGGAAGAAAGAGGCATTGACTATTTATTAGTCACTGACCCTGTTTCTATCGATTATTTATTGGATTATGTTAATCATCCAGGTGAAAGAATGTATGTTATGGTTCTTTCTTCAAAAGGAAATCATCAGTTATTCTTCAATAACTTATTCTATGTGGGAGAAGACTTAGGTATGCCTATTACTTGGTTTGATGATACAGATAATGGTCCAGCATTACTTGCAGATTATTTAAAGGATGCAAAAGTGATTGGTGTAGATAAGAATATGCCAGCACGTTTCTTAATTCCTGTACAGGATAGCGTCAATGCGAAATATGTTTTAGGATCACTATGCGTGGATGAAGTAAGAATGCAGAAGGATGATGAAGAAAAGGCACTTATGTTTAAAGCAAGTGAAATGAATGATACAGCAATGGCTGAAGTAAAAAGATTACTTGCAACAGATAAGACTGAAATTGAAATGGATGAAGCATTACTTGCTTATTACAAGTCATTAGGTGCATCAGGTCATTCATTTAGTCCAATCATGGGTTATGGTGCCAATGGGGCGAACCCTCATCATTCATGCGATGATAGCCGTTTAAAGCCAGGAGATTCTATTATCGTTGATATGGGATGTATCTATAAAGGATATTGTTCTGATATGACAAGAACATTCTTCTATAAAGAAGTTTCTGAAAAGCAGAAAGAAGTATACAATCTTGTATTAAAGGCAAATGAAGCAGCTGAAGCTGCCATCAAGCCAGGTATGAAATTATCTGAAATTGATGCAGTCGCAAGAAATATCATTACTGAAGCAGGTTATGGTAAAGAATTCAATCATCGTTTAGGTCATTTCATTGGTAAAGATGTCCATGAATTTGGTGATGTATCTTCTGTGAGTGATATTATCGCAAAGCCTGGTATGATTTTCTCAATTGAACCTGGTGTTTATTTACAGGGTGATTTTGGAGTTCGTATTGAAGACTTAGTTATGGTCACTGAAGATGGTTGTAAGGTATTAAATAGTTATCCAAAGGAATTAACTATAATTGAATAATTCATGTAGAAAGGATAGTTAGGATGTAGATTCTAGCTGTCCTTTTTTGCTTGTTGAAAGATTTATTGAAAAAGTGAAATGAGTTGAATACATCGATATATTATATATATAATTTGTTATAGAAAGGTTGTGTATGATTATGTATTGAATATAAGGAGGCGTTATACAATGAAGAATAATCGTAGACAAGCACAATTTTTAATTAATGGTATATCTGATAATGTTCCGCAACTTCTGTTAGAAGAAAATGAATTAGTTTTTAAAGATGGATTGAAAGAAGATGTTTTAATTCCTTTAAGCAGTATTACAGGCATTAAGATTTTACCTATTAATAGAATCTATAATCCCTCTGTTGGATTTTTGAAAGATGGGACGAAAGGGTTCATGGCACATCGTAATGCGGGAGTGTTTAGTATTTATTTTAATTATTATGTCGATTTGAATGTTGTGACTACTACGAATACTTACTTATTTGAAAGTCTTGATCTTGAGAATGCATCTCAATTTATCTTGAAATTAGATGAAACCATCAAGGTTATTGATGATGTGAATCTTATTGATTTATTCAAAACAAAATCGATTAATGAATTGAAGGAATACATGGACAAGCATTATAAAGATTGGGCTAAAAAATATAATTTGGAGAATCCACGTACGACATTAGATGAAAACATGATAAGATTAGCTCATAACAAGCATTAGTATCTTTTTGAAAAGGGAAATAATAATGAAACAGTATGATTTCAGGTTTGACACAGAGTTGATCAAATCATTTATAGGAAAAACTTTCACAAAATACAAACATGCAGATTTCATCGTTACAGATTCTGTGACAGGTATTTTGGGATTTGAGATTAATCACCAAGTATTTGAATTAGTGAACGATTATGAGGCGTTAGATTATTTTGGGTTAGATGGTGAAGCAACTATATTAAGTATCTATAAATCCAATTGGACAGAAGTTGAGTCAAGGTTTAATAATGATATCAAAGAAACATATATTGATGAGGTAGTACAGAAAGCTATACTCGTCAATGATCATACTTTTTCTAAAAATTATGATATGTGGGAAACAAAAGCTATTGTCTTCTGCTTTAAAAATTTTGAAATCTGTTTTGAAAAACAGGATTGTTGGTTTTCAATGGAAATTGAAATCCATAAAGGACATAATTCATTGAATATGATTGATGATGGTAAAGATATATTGAATGATTTTGATGGGAATACATCTGTTACGATAGAAAGAACGATAGTAGAAATTGTGGGTAATTTAAAATAACTAGGGTTTTCCTATATTTTAAGTATCACGTAGTAAGGGGTAAAACTGCCCCTAAAAAGTTAACAACCCAAAAGCAATGCCAGAAGTTCACACCCCTGGCATTTTTAAAGTTTGAGTTATCCTCAAGTCTATTTAGTTACTCTTTATATTTACCTTTAAATTTAATTTCTGAAATAAAAACAGTAAAATACATTTAGATTTACACTATAATTTAATTGAGACATACAAAATGGAGAGAAATTATGAAAAAATGTAAGTATTGCAACAAAAAAACTATAGAAGATGATTTTTGTAGTGACGATTGTAAAAACAAAGGAGAAAGATATTTTAATTATTGGAAAAAATATAAATACTTCTTTGGATTAATTATAGCGATAAGTATATTTGTAATTATTATGCAGGTTGCTTTATACCCTGAATATATCATTGTATCTAAAATTTTGACTTTAGTATTAGGATTAACATTTTTTATATTTCCTTTTGGAAATACTATAGATTCAATTGGAATAAAAAATACTGTATACATTGTTCGTACGATTTCAACAATATTAATAATATTAGGTATTGTTTCTATTGTATTTGATTTTAAATGGCCATTATTATAAGACACTATTATTACATTTTAGATTATTATTAATTTAGGAATATTTTCTTTATAACTTGTATTTTATCAATAGTTTTAATTGTATACTCTATAAAAGAAAATCTAAAAAACATGATATGGATTACTTTGGGGATATGCTTATTTTTGCTACCCCAAATAATCTTTAGAATTCCTGTTATTTCATCCATACAATCTAAAAATCCTTTACTTAATAATTTTTGGGTGGATTTAATTGTTTTTAAGGGTATATCTTCTGGAGTAATTGAAGAAATTTCTAAATTATAGGTATATTGCTAATTTGTAAATTGAATAAAATTAATAGAGAAAATATTTTTAACTTCTTTTTGGATTATGGATTATGTGAATTGTTTGTGTTGTTTGGATTGACAAGTTGCAGATTATTTGTAAATTCAATACTTATTGGATACAGTGTTTATCCTAGTCTAAATTTGCAAACCAGTGAAGCGGTTTTATTAATTGAGTCAATTAATAATTCTCAATTCATTCTTATGATTTTTTCTCTTATTGAAAGAATTTTTTGAATACCCATAATCTACAGGTAACGATTTAAGAGAAGTGTGAAGCAGAAATATTCAGGATATAGACTATCTGTCTATGACTGATAGGAAATGATCTTTGTAGGTATTTCTTGATTTTATCCATGATAGTCTTTCCAATCTTTCTATGGTTAAATCTATACTCCTGTTCATTCAGGAATAAAGGCATCTCTCTTTTAGTTA
>OLIS01000094.1_pt1 | contig 62472 bp, 77 predicted proteins | sample 1601351 | NCBI WGS metagenome assembly OLIS01 (sample SAMEA2452122, study PRJEB22498) | human gut metagenome | biome: human feces; feature: human gut; material: feces | place: Australia | collected 2012
AGTCATAAAATAATATCAGACTTAATTGGGTTTACACGGATTTTATTTCACTCTCAAACAATAATTTCTTTGCACTTTTGGCAAGAATTGATATGAAAAACAAGACTAATACTCGCCTTCTTTAAGACCAGTAGCTTTAAAAATATCTTTAGGTGATATTCCAATCTCTTTTAAGTTTTTTGCAATAGAAAGTCTTTCTTCAGCTTTTCCTTCAACCTTTCCTTCGGCTTTTCCGTCATTGTGACCATCGGTATAACTTTTTTCCAATACGGCGCTATTGTCCCACATTTTTTTTAAACTACCTTGGTAAGCAACTTTTTCTTTTTCAGAGAATTTTGCTATTTCTGCAATTCTAAATAATCTTGTAAACACTCGTTCTTTTAAAGCAACAGGCTTATCGTTTAAAGCAGAAAGATTTTTTATTGCATACATCCATTTATCTTGGATAGTTTCAAGTTCATCTTCTGTTTTGGTAAATTTAGGTAATTCAAAATAATAGTAAGCCAATTTGTCATAAAATTGGCAATTTGTGACCTTGTCGTATAAAACGACTTCATGTCGATAAGGCTCACTGTCTTTTTCCAAGACAAAATTTAAAATTCCAATTGTATAAACAGCTTTTAATTGATAATCCCAAACACCTTTTGGAGCCTGATTTCTTGTTGCAAAAGAACTATAAAATATGCTTCTGTCCTTAAAATAGTTCTGAGCTGCATTTTGCATTTCAACGATGATATAAGCATCATCAGATGTTTTACAATAAACATCAAAGACAGCTTCCCTGTCAGTAACCAAATCACCTAATTGTTCCAAAGATAAATAAGACAAGTCTACAATCTTATCTTTTAAGTTCAAAAATGAATTTAAAAAGCTTATTAAAATATCTTTGTTAAGCTCCGATCCAAATAGTCTTTTAAACCCAAAATCTATATAGGCACAGATATATTTACCTTGATCGATTGATCATAATTTAGTCCTCTATAAACTAAAGTCATCTTACATTAGAAACCGACATATTGGTGAATGTCTTACTAAAACTGATTTTAGAACAAACAAAAGTAGATTGAAGAGAAGATTCTTAACTAAAGAACAGAAACAAAAAGGGATTATTAAAATATAAAGGGGCAAGAACTGCCCCTCTTAAGATCATTCAGTTAAACAAATTACTTGTTTAAAGCCTGAGCAACCTGAACTGCGATAGCTACGGTAGCACCAACCATAGGGTTGTTACCCATACCCATGAAGCCCATCATCTCAACGTGAGCTGGAACTGATGATGAACCTGCGAACTGAGCGTCTGAGTGCATACGACCCATTGTATCAGTCATACCGTATGAAGCAGGACCAGCAGCCATGTTATCAGGGTGTAAGGTACGACCGGTACCACCACCAGAAGCTACTGAGAAGTATTTCTTACCCTGCTCGATACACTCTTTCTTGTAGGTACCTGCAACTGGGTGCTGGAAACGAGTTGGGTTAGTTGAGTTACCGGTAATAGAAACATCAACGCCCTCGTGATGCATAATTGCAACACCTTCACGAACATCGTCTGCACCGAAGCAACGAACATTAGCACGCTCTGTATCTGAGTACTTAATCTCTTCTACAATCTTTAACTCAGAAGTGTAGTAATCAAACTTGGTCTTTACATAAGTGAAGCCGTTGATACGAGAAATGATCTGAGCTGCGTCTTTACCTAAACCGTTTAAGATAACGCGTAATGGGGTCTTACGTGCCTTGTTAGCGTTACGAACGATACCGATAGCGCCTTCAGCAGCAGCGAATGACTCGTGACCTGCTAAGAAGCAGAAGCACTTGGTTTCATCACGTAATAGCATACCGCCTAAGTTACCGTGACCTAAACCAACCTTACGATCCTCAGCTACAGAGCCAGGAATACAGAAAGCCTGTAAACCGATACCGATAGCTTCAGCTGCATCAGCTGCAACCTTGCAATCTTTCTTTAATGCAATAGCAGCACCTACAGTGTAAGCCCACTTTGCGTTTTCGAAAGCGATACCCTGAATGTCACCAACAGTCTTGTATGGATCTAAACCATACTTAGCGCAAATCTCTTTACACTCTTCAACTGACTTAATACCGTACTGAGCTAATACACCATTGATTTTGTCAATACGACGCTCATAACTTTCAAATAATGCCATCTTTGAGTACCTCGTTATTCTTTTCTTGGATCAATATACTTAGCGGCATTATCCCACTGACCATAGTGGCCCTGGATCTTAGCAATTGCGTCTTTACCAGACATCTCTGGGTGAGCCTTTAACAGATCCATTAACTTGCCTAAGTTTACGAACTCGTAACCTACGATCTCGTCATTCTTGTTTAAAGCTACACGGGTAACATAACCTTCTGTCATCTCCAGGTAACGTGGACCCTTTGCCTTAGTAGCAAACATAGTACCAACCTGGCTACGTAGGTTCTTACCTAAGTCTTCAAGAGAAGCACCAACTGGTAAACCGCCCTCTGAGAAAGCAGTCTGAGTACGACCGTAAACGATCTGTAAGAATAGCTCACGATATGCAGTGTTGATCGCATCGCAAACTAAGTCGGTGTTTAAGCCTTCTAATAAGGTCTTGCCGATTAAGATTTCTGATGCCATAGCTGCAGAGTGAGTCATACCTGAACAACCAATAGTCTCAACTAGAGCTTCCTGAATGATGCCATCTTTAACATTTAAGGTCATCTTGCAAGCGCCCTGCTGAGGAGCACACCAACCCACACCGTGAGTTAATCCGCTGATATCTGTGATTTCTTTAGCCTGAACCCATTTACCCTCTTCAGGAATTGGAGCAGGACCATGGTATGCACCCTTAGTTACAGGGCACATATTCTCTACTTCTTTAGAATAGATCATTGGTGGTACCTAATTTGTATGTGTTCATTAAATAAGATTCTTTTTAGCCTTAGCCAAAAACAGCTTGATTATAATACAAGGCTTCAATTTTTTCCAAAATTGAAAGAATAAAAATCTATTAAAATAACTCAAAATCTTAAATATAAGATTTTTATCCCGTAAGCGATTACGCCTTCTTATTTTCTCTACATTTTGGCTACCTCAAAAAAGCTCAATGTATCGAGTTTATGATTAAAATTTGCACCTTTTATGTGCATATTTACCTAAATGTAGTATCAATTGATCAATAAATACAAATCTATAGATTTTGACTGTAAAATGAACCAAATTTCTACAGAAAAGAAAGGCTTCTTGCCTTTATAAATATAAGGAAAATAACACTATGTTAGAATCTGAAAATCCAAAAGGTCCGTTTGCAAGGACTCTAAATCGAGTTCCTTTCATTCTGCAAATCGTAATTGGTCTTATCTTAGGTATCTTTGCAGCGTATGTATATCCTGATGACAAATCAGTGATCCCAACATTAGGTAACCTCTTTGTTAAAGCACTAAAAGCTGTCGCTCCTATTCTTGTATTCGTATTGGTAGCATCTGCTATTGCAAAGCATCAGTCAGGTCAGAAGACCTCTATGAAGCCTATTATTGTGCTTTATTTTGTAGGCATGTTAATTTCTGGCGGTTTAGCTTTGACCATGAGCTACATCTTCCCAAGCACCTTCACAGAATTAGCTCAGAATGCTGATGTTTCAGCTCCATCAGGAATTGGTGAGGTTTTAATTAACTTTGTTAACCAGGCTGTCGAAAACCCTGTTTCTGCATTTATCAATGGTAACTACATTGCAATCTTAATGTGGTCCATTGCCTTAGGATTAATGTTCAGAGTTGCTCACGAGAACACAAAACGCGTATTAGATGATTTAGCTGCATCCGTATCTGGTGTTATTCGTATGGTGATCCGTTTTGCTCCTATTGGTGTATTCGGCTTAGTATACTCATCATGCACCCAGGAAGGAGGTTTTGCTAACTTACTAAACTATGTACATGTTGTTGCAGTGTTAGTATCAACCTTCTTAATGGTTGCATTCATCTTCAACCCATTATTAGTATTTATCACCACTCATCAGAATCCTTACCCATTAGTGTTCAAGTGTTTAGCTAAATCAGGTGTTTGCGCATTCTTCACAAGATCATCTGCTGCTAACTTACCTGTAAACCTAGAATTATGCGAGGAGATGAAGCTTGATAAGGCTACTTACTCAATTTCTATTCCTTTAGGTTGCACTATTAACATGTCAGGTGCAGGTATCACCATAGTTATTATGACTATGGCTGCAGCTCATACTTTAGGTATTGAAATTGACTTTGCTTCAGCATTCTTAATGTGTGTAGCTTCAATTTTATGCGCATGTGGCTCTTCAGGTGTTGCAGGTGGTTCTTTAATGCTAATTCCTTTAGCTTGCTCAATCTTTGGTATTCCAAACGACATCGCAATGCAGGTTGTAGGTATTGGATTTATTATCGGTGTAATTCAGGATTCAACTGAAACTGCACTAAACAGCTCAACAGACGTAATCTTCACAGCTGCAGCTTGCAAGAGAGCAGAAAGACTTGCTGCTAAAAAATAATTTAAAGTAGAATTTTATTTAAGAAAGCTTCAACCTTACTGGTTGGAGCTTTTTTTATGGATTAACAAACAAAACAAGCTCTATAAATTTCTGAATATAGCCTGTAGTTGTCTAAATGATGCGCAAGAAAAGGCATTTGTAAGAAATGGCGGTGAGATCTGGATCCTAAAACGTGATGTTCGTTAGCGTATACACGCTATTGAAAATGCAATAAACAACTAAGATGAGATCGAGTAAGCAGAATATGCTCAATTGTAGAGAAAACACTGTCACATAAAGCACATTCGCGCTCATTATAAATGAGCATTTACGCTGTCTTTTAAAAGAATGCAGAAAAAATAAAAGTCCTACCGTTAGCTCTTAACACTTTTTATTATGACATTCCTTGTTTAAGTTGTTAGAGCTTTTAAAACTTAAGATATACTTACTTGCACTGTCTTATTTCAGTTTTTACAGCATCAACATCAGCCTTTTCTATGATCTCATCCATTCTTAAAAAATAGCTTTGTACATTCTCACTAGTTATCACATGTTCATGCTTTTCAATGGAATCAATCATCAGAGAATTTATCTTATCTAAATAATGAAACATGTCTTTATAATTCTTTAGATCTAATGAAAGTCCAGTGTCATCAAAGCCGTATAAAGTGCAGTTTTCTCTTTTAGAGCAAGTATCTGCTAAGTAAGTAATAAAGTTCTTAATTAAAGCAATATGTTCTTTATAGTACAAAGTTTGAAGCTTGTAATAGATTGCCGAAGAAGGTGGTATCACAAGATAAAATTCTGTGTCCTTTTTAGCATCAATAATGCTAAAAAGTTCCTGTTCTGTATACTGTTTTAGATAATCTAAACCATACAGTTTTAGTTCATTACTTTTACCGTTGGTATCAAGATAACTTTTAAGGATGTTTCTTGAAACCTCATTCCAAGAACATACTCCATTAAAGCTGTCTTTATATAATGGATCATCTATCCAAGATGCTGGTCTGTCTAAGGACTTTTGTACACCTACGCACTTTTCACTTTTAGAAAAAGTCAGCAAGCATTTTACGTAACCAGTCTTTAGATACGGAGACATAACACTTAGAGGATTGTCATCATAGATCTTCTGCCAGTTCATCGGCGCTAAGTTCTGATAGAAAAGAGGAGACATTTCTAAAGAATAAATAACCTTTTTTATCTCATTGTGTTTAAATGCATAGTCAAGGACTACCTTTCTGTCAGCCAAAGTTGAACCTGCTAACGAAATGTTTATAAATCTATCAGAACTACCGTGTTTAAATAATTTTGCAGTTGCCTCATCTGAACTGGTATTTTCAAGCATACTAGTTCCAATAATAAGCCCTTTGACATTCTTATTCTCAAGATAACCTCGAGCCTGATAACGCATACTGCCATTAAACAACTGCTCTTTATTTGAAATAATATGCATAGGATCATATAAATACATGGCAACTGTATACAAAGCAAATATGCCTATAAATAAAGACATAATAAGAGCAAAGATCTTTTTACTTGCCATGATTATCTAAATCCTCTTGTTACCTTTTATAACTGGGTAATACCTTGAATTAAAAATAAGCTTTATCTTAAAAATTAAAGTAAATAAACTCTGTATAGGTAGAACCAATTACAGCCAATGTCACATAGAACAAAATTAGTGCTACTAACACGCAAGCAAAATAACCAGTAGTTTTTACAAGCAGTTTTTGTAAATTATGATTGTGAATATGTTTAAACGAAGGTAACTTTACTGAGTTTTTAGTTGATACTTTAGCTAAGAGCTCATTAGAGTTTTTGAAGCTTAAAACCACAATTAAAGATAAAACCACATAAGTTACTGTCTGATAATTCAAACCGATTCCCTTTAAGGCTGTCTTAAAGTTAGATAACTGCTCTAGTGAGAGTGAACTAATATCAAACATGTGGATGTAAATTGTATAAGCCACATTAAGATCAGGAGCTCTAAATAGAACCCAGGCTATATCAACAAAAATAAAGGTTAAAATCCATGCAGGAATTTTAGGTAAAGCAAAACCTAGATTATGAAATACTCTATGAGCAATGATGCCGACACCATGCAGAAGTCCCCATAAGACAAAGGTGTTGCCAGCTCCATGCCAGATACCGGTTATAAAGAAAACAATAAAGAGGTTTAGATAAGTTCTAAAGCTGCCCTTTCTGCTACCGCCTAATGGGAAATATAAGTAATCTCTTAAGAAGGTAGATAAAGTTATATGCCAGCGACGCCAGAAATCCTGAATAGAAAGAGCCTTATAAGGGCTGTTAAAGTTAATTGGTAACTTAATGTTAAAGAAAAGAGCTGAACCTACAGCCATGTCACAGTAACCGCTAAAATCAAAGTACAGCTGAAAGGTGTAGCAAAAAGACACTAGCCATGAAGTAAGCAGTGTAAGGTTGTTAGCACTGTCAAAACCGTCGCCTACCCAAATTGCAAACTTATCAGCAATGATTGCTTTCTTTACAAGACCAATAGTAAAAATGAACAGACCTAGGCACAGATTTTTATAGTTTAAAACAAGTTTTCTTGCTTTGAAGAATTGAGGAATTAGCACTTTATGATGAACAATAGGTCCTGCTATTAACTGAGGAAAGAAGGATACAAAAACAGCATATGACACAAAATCGTATTCTTTGGTAAGACCTTTGTATGAATCCACAAGATAAGCTATCTGCTGGAAGGTAAAGAAACTTATGGCAAGTGGTAGCACAATGTGTACTAATTCATATGATGTACCAAAAAGCAGATTCAAATCTGAGATTATAAAATCTGTATATTTGTAATAGCCTAGCATTGCAACATTTGCAAGCACTCCAAAGACTAAGATAACTTTTCTTTTAGTCACATTTAATTGAGTGTTTTGACTATTCTCTAGAGCATTTTGCCTACCATTTGCTTCTTTTGAAAGTATAGATCCAACTACAAAATTGAAAACAATTGAACCTAATAAAATCCAAATGTAATCAAACTTCCAGTAGCAGTAAAAGAAGAGTGAACATAAAAGCAACCACAGCTTTGAGGCTGCAAAATAGCGCCTTTTACTGAAAAAGAAATAAACAATAATACTTACAGGTAGGAATAGTAGAAAATATTCAGGTGTATTAAATAGCATTTTAAATATCAAGACTCATAAACTAAGGTACGATTTTACCATATTTTAAACAGTCAAATTCATAATGGAGCCTTTTCTCATTGTGAATTGCTATCATATTTGCAGACATTGCTCAATCGTCAATACACCTTTTTCTTGAAGTAGTTCAGATAATTTTTTCTAAAGAAAAGGCTATACTCTAAACATGAATTGTGACAACGTTTTTAGTATGTAAAGCAACAAAAATGCATATCAAAGCATCTGAATATTATTATAGGATGAACACATTATGATAGGTATTGTTGAAGAATCTCTATCACTATTATGCAGGAACTACTACCACAGTAGAACCTTGGGGACAGGACTCATTAAGGGTAAAAGAGATTGTTGGAGGTGTCTTTATATGTGAGGACTTTTCTCTTACTGAAAAGGTCAAAAACAAAACTCTTGTTATAAAACATGGACAGCCCCAAGAAGTTGTCTCTAATATGCCTGTCTTAAGACGGTTAGTGCTCAATGTGGTTCTATCACCAATGGCAAAATCACTGCTACCTTTCAAGCTAATGGAAAATTGTTTTTTTAAACTCTGAAGGTAAAGTTCTCTTAGAAGAGTTTGCAAGAAGCACCTTGATAGGGCATCAAAAGATTTTTCAGATCTTGAAATTGAAGGAAGAGAGTTCAAACCTCATTTAGAGGATGATTTTAAGGTAACCGCACGCTTTGAAGCTAACACGTCTATGGATCCTTATGGAATAACCATGCATTAAGTGAAGTTAATTTCTCAAACAACCTTACTAAAGTGACAGTTCTCTCTACCAAAAATCTTGATTACTTGCTCACTGCCTCAGATATGATCTCACAAATTAAAGAAAGATATACCAAGGTTACAGGCAGAGAACCGATGATGTCAGCGTATGCAATAGGCTTTTGGCAAAGTAAATTAAGCTATGTTACTCAAGATCAAGTGCTTGAGGTTGCTCGTGAGTACAAAAAGCTTCCATTAGATGTCATTGTCATCGACTTTTTCTTTTGGGAAAAGCAAGGAGATTAGTATTTTGATAACGACTACTTCCCAAATCCTAAAGCTATGATCGATGAACTTAAAAATAAGAGATACAAAAAGGCAAATCATCTCTTGAAGTTTATTTACCAAACGGAACTTTATGGAGAGATACCAATACAAAAGCTTGGTCTATTTGTGTCCATTCACTTTGGGCCCTGCAGTTTTTCCTCGTTACAACACACTAAAAATCACCAAGAAAATTTAGTATCTATAAATATTCAAGTCGTTTTCAAATCTTTTTTAAATTTTTATTTTTATTTAATTTCAAATAAATAAACAATGTTACTTACAGTTTGTATCAGTAAAAAAGTCGTCTAAAAAAATCTTCATAGATAATCTTGCGCCATGGTGAGTAGTTGAATTTTTAATTCATGAAAGCAGAGTATTTTACTTAGGAAAAAGATTTTTCATATGAGCACTACCTCTAAAAACAAACTTTTAGATTTTGACAGAACCGTGATGACTTTGTCAGAACTGTTATCTGATGAATTAGTAGGCTCATTAGTTGAAGGTGCTGTCGACGAAATCATGCTTAATCCAGACAGCGCGCTCTACGTGCGCTATTCAGATGGGGAGAATGTCAAATATTGTGACATATCTCCTTCAAAGGCACAGATCCTAATCAGAACTGTAGCCTCTATGAGCAAAATTGATATTAACGTTAACTGCCCTATCGTCGAAACTGAAATCTCTTGCATCAATGCTAGATTCTCAGCTTTGCTACCACCATTGTGTAAGTATCCATGCTTTTGCCTAAGATCACTACACGCGCTCTCTTTGAACTTTGAGCATTTAGTATCACAAAACTTTATCTCCAAAGAACAGTTAACCATATTAGATTCTCTGATAAAAGAGAGAAAAAACATCTTAGTTTGTGGTCAGACAGGATGCGGCAAAACCAGTTTTATCAATTCGATGTTAAAGAGGATTGCTTTATTTGAACCTTTCTCAAGAATCGTCTGCATTGAAGACACTCCTGAACTCAAAATCGAAAATGACAATGCGGTAAATTTAGTATCAGGTCCTAATACTTCTATTAGTACCTTAGTTAAAGCTACCTTAAGGCTTAGTCCAGACAGAATTGTATTAGGTGAGGTAAGAGCTGAAGAAGCCCTTGATCTTATTGATGCACTATCCACCGGTCATTCAGGAGGTCTTGCCTCAATTCATGCAGGTTCTGTTTTGCAGTGTCTTGAAAGATTAAAACTGCTTATAAGTCGTAACCCGTCCGCCCCTGACAATATTGACAGCATGATAGCTCTAGCTGTCAATGCCATCATTATTTTAAAAAGAGAACCTTTAAGACACGTATCTAGTATCGCCCTTGTCACTGGTTTAGAACAAGGCAAATTCACTTATAAATTCCTAGGAGAAAATAAATGAAAAACACTTTATTAAAACTTGCAGCTTTGATTGTCTTAACTTCAGTCTTTAAAGATACACTTGCAGCAGATACAGCATCTGGCAGCAGCGTATTACCTTATGAGACTTGGCTTAAGACCATACAGAAGTCTTTAACTGGTCCTGTGGCATTTTCTGTATCCTTAATTGGTATTGTGTCCTGTGGCGCCACCTTGATTTTTACAGGTGGTGAAATGGGTCGCTTTATGCGCAGTATTGTTTATCTTGTGATGGTAATGACACTGCTTGTAGGAGCAAACACCTTAATGTCATCTTTATTTAACGGTGCCACTGTAGAGATAGCTCCAGTCTCTAATGAAATAGCTTTAAATGATAAAGAAATTAAATCTCAAGAAAAACCTCTGTCAGACAGAATAACTCATTTTAATGAGCAAAATCCAAGTTCAAAGCTTCAAGCTTTTGTTCATGACACCTCGTCTCCTTCATCAACTTTAATTGACAGTCCTAAAGTCAATAGAACCTCACATATCATGGACACCTTTAACGATGTAAACATCAACACGCTTGAAAGTAATTTTAGTTTTTCTTTTCATAAAAACGAAGCACTTATAGAAGCTTGCTAAATAGGTTGCAGGTAAATTGCTTACAGGTATGCATAGTCAAAGATTAAAGGAGAAAGCGTGTCTGGAGTAAAACATCCTATTTATCAATCTGTATTGCGTAAACAGAGTTTTTTAGGCTGTGACAGAGAACTGTGTATGCTGCTTGTATTTATAACCATTGTAGGCAGCATTTTTAGTTTTTCCTTAGTTGCAACCGTGGTGCTTTTACTTGTTTTTATAGTGCTGTATTTGTGCCTCTTAAAAATGGCAAAAGACGATTTGTATTTAAGAAAAGTTTACTTAAAGAACATCCGTTATAAGCCTTATTATTTGGCACAAAAAACTTATTACTCAAGACAGAGTGTAAGAAAAAATAAATAACAGTAAAAATGGCTACTCAATCTGTCTTTTAAGAACATTCTAAATAATTACTACAGCAAAATTAGAAAACTATCTAACTTATTATGATAAAAGCTCTTTTTTCATCTTTATCACTGTCACTTGCGTTTTTGAGCATACTCATTGTGATTATGCTAGCTAAAAGACTGTGGAAGCAGTACAAGTTCGCCTCAAACCATCCTGGTTTTACAGATCTTTTAGATTACGCTCTTTTAGGTCCTCAGAACACCATCATTTTAAAGAATGGAGGACTTCTTAAGACCTTTAGAGTAAAAGCTAATGATTTAAGTTATGCTGACAGTGCACTTATTTGCCGCACTCAGGAATTAACTGCCAATGCCATCAGAAAGTTAGGTGGTAATTTCATCTTAAATGTCGACTTTATAAGACAGAAAGTAAATGATGTTGAAGATTGTGAATATAAAGGCAACGATAAGGCTAAAAAACTCTATTTAAAAAGAAAAGAGTTTTTTAAGACCAATGATACCTACACACAAGACTGTTACCTTACCATAACATCTTTATCTCACTCATTAGGTAATCTGCGTAATATCGCCAGCATCTTTGATGAAGATGATTTATCTAAAGACAGTGTAACTATTGCTGATGACAAGATTAACAGTGTCATTATAGATTTTTCAAAAAGCGTTGAGGCGATTAAAAACTCTCTTGAGAACACATTAAAGCTTGAAGAATGCACTTTTTTAGATAATAAAAAGTTAGCTGCAAAAGAAAATGCTCTTGATAATAGCAATTACTCAAAGCTCAGATCTCATGAAACAGTTAACTTTTTAAAGTATTGTATTAGCGGTAAAAAGCTATCTTTACACATTCCAAAATCTGATTACTATCTTGACTCTTTATTGTCATCAGATGACTTTACCTCAGGCTCATCTCCAAAGTTATCAGACAGATATATTGTCGTAGTTGCAATTGAAGGACTGCCTATAGAATCTGATTTTAATATTCTTTACAGACTCTGTGCTCTAGACTTTGATTATCGATTTTCGACACGCTTTATTAGCTATGACAGTTTTACCTCGCAGGTACTTTTAGAAAAGAACCGTCGTTTATGGGCGCAGAAAAAACACGGCTTTATTGCACAGTTTTTAAACTCTAAATCAGACAACGAAAATCAGGACGCTGTAGAACAGTTAAATGATATTAGTGATGCTAAAAAGAACCTAGTCCAAAATTCTTTAAGCTTTGGCTCATACTGTGCCAATATCATCTTTTCAGGCGCCGATCCTAAGATTTTAGAAAAGCAGGCCTTAAAGTGTGTGCAAACTATCGAAGCATCAGGCTTTGGCGCAAGAATTGAAACTGTAAACGCAACGGAAGCTTATTTAGGCTCATTACCAGGACATAGTCTTGAAAATGTAAGGCGCGCTCTGCTGCCTAATACAGTGCTCACCGATCTCTTACCCTTAAATCAGGTCTATACAGGAGAGAGTGTGTCTCCTAATTTCAGATATGGTAAGAATAAACCTTCTTTAATGACTGTAAGAACTTTAGAAGGTTTATATGCTCACTTAAACCTGCATGACACTGATCTTGCCAATGCGCTGGTAGTAGGTCCTCCAGGTAGCGGTAAATCTGTGTTCTTAGGAAGTCTTATTCCTTCATTTTTAAAATATGACCAGATGAAGATCTTTGTCTTTGACAAAGGCAACTCTTTTTACGGACTGACAAAAGCTTTAAATGGTAACCATATAAAATTAGAAAATGGTAAAGGCATCCGCTTTTGCCCTTTAGCTAAAATTGATACTCCTAATGATAAGGCTAGTGCCTTAGAGTTTTTAGAAAAACTTTTTATCTCGCAGGGCTATGAGACCGATCTTAAATTAAAGGATGATCTTCGTGATGCACTTAATCTTTTAGCAGACTTTGATAAACACGAACGTACTTTAAGTACGATGTGCACACTGCTTCCTAGAAAAGAGCTCAAAACAGCCTTATCTGCTTTTACTAACAGTGTCATTGAAAACTCAATTTTAGATGGAGACTCTGATCCTTCTTTTGAAACTGATCTTACTGTTTTCGAATGCGGACAGTTTTTTGAAAAAGGTGATGACTTTTTATACCCAACGCTGCAGTGCATTTTTAAACTCATCAATCAGAGCGTTATGAATGGTACGTGTGGCGCCATTATCATTGATGAGGCCTGGATGATGCTTGCTAATGAAGAGTTCTCAAAGCAACTTATCACCTGGATTAAAACCTTTAGGAAACACAATGTCGCAATTGTATTAGCCACACAATCAATTAACGATCTGTCTAAGGCTTCTAACATCGGTGATTTTTTAGACTGCATTAAAACCAGAATTTTTCTACCTAATAAAGATGCCAATACTGAAACTTTAAAAGGATTCTATAAAAAACTCTCGCTGTGCGACAGTCAAATTGATGCTATCTGTAAGGCAAAACCAAAGCATACTTTGTTTTTACATAAAGACATTAACTTTATGCCTTTTTCTTTAGCACTCTCTGATACTGAACTGAAACTTTTATCACTCTCAGAAAACGACAAAGCTTACGTGGATGAAATGTATGAACGATATCAAGAAGAATTTGCCTACCATTTATAAGGAAAAGAAAAATAAGAAGCAGGCAAAAATTGCCACCGGCATGAAATTTACAGATCTTGCAATAAAAGCACTGCATACAGAACTAGTACCTGCCTTTATGGGGCTATTAGGGATGGCTTTAGGCTTTATCTCACTTGCCTACTGCATTGATTTAAGTGGTAAAACTCAGTTTCGCCCTTATGTAGTGACGGTAGATAAGCAAGGTTCAGTGCTTTTTTTAGAAAATCCTAATCAGGACAGTTTAAATTCAAAAGTAAAGGCTTCTTTTGTCTGTGAGTACGTTGATAGATTGTACTCTGTAAGTGAGGATAAAGCTTTGCAAAGGCGATTTATCAATGAGATCTATGCAAAAACTTCATTAGGCAGCGTAGCATCTGTATTTATAGATAACTTTTACACCAAAGCAAATGTTATGTCTTATGCAACCGCATTACGAAACACCGCCATTGAATCTGTAGTGTCACTGTCAGACAACACTTTTGAGGTCACTTTCAAACTTATGACCAAACAAAAAGAGCAAACCTTAACAGAAAGATACAAAGCTTTTGTAAGTTACAAAAGACTGAATGTCGCTTATGACAATCTTGAGGAGGTAAGACTCAATCCTCTAGGTCTGTTTGTAAACGAGTTTAATGTCAACAAAATCATTGAGGTAGCATCATGAAAATGAGTGTCCTTATTAAATTAGAAAGGTTATCTCTATTGTCTGCTATTTTGTCATGCCTTTTCTGCTCAAGTTACAGTGCCTTTGCTGACAATGTTGACTTAGATGACAGAGATTTAAAAACTCTTTCAAAACTAGACTTATTAGATGCAAAACAGGTGGCTGGTACTGCCTATAAAGCTGGATTGGTTACCTTTACTTACGGCTCTGGAATACCTACTGTCGTCTGCGCTTTATTAGAATTAACTGATCTTGCCTTTGAAAAAGGAGAGAGCATTTTATCTGTTCAATTAGGAGATTCTGTTCGTTGGAATATTGAAAGTGCCATTTCAGGCTCTGCAAATGACAGTGTAGAACACCTAATTGTAAAGCCTTTAGAAGCTGGTCTTAAAACCTCAATGCTCATAACCACAGACAGAAGAACCTATCACATTCGTCTAAAATCAACTGAAGCTGATTTTATGCCCGCTGTAGTATTTTCATACCCTAATAGCTTAAAGTTACCATCAAAAAAGCATTATGGGGACGATTCATATTTACAGTACACAAGTAACTATGTCTCAAATGAGGATCATAATGATAACTCAGAGACTAATTCAAGTCTTAAGAACTATTCTTCTGTGCAAAATGTTTCATATGAAGGAAACTCACGACCAGCGCTTAATGTTGCTGCAACCTACAATGACAGTACCCAAAGGCGAAACTACAACTACTCTGTTGATGGTGACTCAAAAATCATTCCGCAAAATGTCTACGACGATGGAAAAAGAACCTTTATAGTGATGAACAATCCCATAAATTCAAGCTATTTACCGGTGCTACAAGAAATCAGCTCAGAGAGTTTTTTATTCTTCGGAGAGGATAAAACTAACACCATTAACTTTACTTACTTTGACAATACTTTTGTTGTAGACGGGATCTACTCCCATCTGAGACTTATCTCAAAGAATGGTGAAGAAAAACAAAGTGCTGATGTGGTAAGACTAGAATCATAGGTGAAAAGATGTCTTACTCTATCTTAAAACAAGGTCCTTTAACAAAAAAGCCTATCTTCTTTTTAATTGGTGGTTTTATCGCTGTGACTATCTTTTTTACTGTACTTTTTAGTTTAAAAGAGCAGGATAAATTAAACGAAATAAAAGAAAAGCAAAATGGTGCGTCAGTCCAGTCACTACAGGCTAATATCTCAAAGGCTGACAAGCTTGGCGTTTTTGAAGCTAAATATGAAAACTTACACAAAGACATGGTCAGCAATGCTTTCAAAAACCGTAAACAAATTTTAAATGATGTATCAGCTAAAACTTTAGATGATGAAGATTTTGCTAAAGACTATGTAAAATACCAGGAAAGACATGCTCTTACAGACCGTTCTTATAAAGAGGATGATAACAGTCCTGATAAAAACAAATTTGTGACAAGAACAGTTTCTTTTGAAGATTTCGATGGAGCCCCAAAAGAAGATGAAGTTACGCAAAATAAAAAGAGCAAAACTAATTCAGAATACTACGAACAGGCTTTAAAGGCCTCTAGCAAAGTAAATCTTGAGTTAAAACATCATGGTTTAGGCAACTCTTTATTAGACAAAATTGACAACCAAAACGGTAATAATGCTACACCATCTTTTACACAACCAAAATTGAACTCTTTAGATGGTCCTAGTGCCTCTAATTCTCAAGATAAGCCTAATGAAAACACACTTGAGAGCTATGATAAGTTAAAAAGAAACAACTATGTTTTAAAAAGTGAAGTTAAAAATCCTAAGACTCCTTTTGCGCTGATGCAAGGCAGTGTTATTCACGCTACATTACTCAATGGTATTAACTCAGAGTTGCCAGGACAAATTACAGCACAGATCTCTCGAGATGTGCATGACTCAATTAGAGCTAAATATCTTCTTATACCTCGAGGTTCAAAACTTGTAGGTCAATACGCATCAGGTGCAGCCTTCGGTACAGAAAGGCTCTTTATTGGATTTAACAGAATAATTTTTCCTAATGGTCAGTCAATAAACTTAGGCTCTATGCCTGGTCAATCAACTAACGGTTATGCTGGCTTTGATGCTCAAGTAGACAACCACTACTTTAAGATCATTGCTAACTCGTTACTACTGTCTAGTATAAGTACCACAGCAGATCATTATGAGGATACCTACAATTTAGCTGGAGGTCATCAGCGTACTATCGCTGGATTTAAAGCTCAAGGCAGTTCAAATGTTTCTCAAGCTCTAGCTAAGATCATTGAAAGAAACATCAACCTTTCTCCTACCTTATCTGTAGAACCTGGTTACGCCTTTACTGTTGCCATTACTCAAGACATTTTCTTTAAATCACCTTATGGAGCAAAAGCTAATGTTCATTTTAAAAGATAGACTTTTCATGATATTAAGACTCTTATTAACTAGCATGCTGATATTCACAAGTTTAACCGTAAACGCTGAGGAAAAAGCCATGACCTACAGTCAAGGTCAAGAGCTAATTCAGCAAATGAACAATACCCTCGCTGTATTACGTTCTTGGTCTAATGAGAACAAAACAAAATCGGACAAGCTTGAAAACTATATCAAGCATGACAATGTAAGAGAGCAGGACAACTACGAATATCAACATAAAGAGACCTGGGCAAAAGTAAAGGATCTTAATCAAAACTCATTGATGCTATTAGAAGCAAGTTATGCTTTTGCAAAAAAGACTGAGTCTGCTGCTGAATTCTCTAAAAACAGTATCAGAACTGATGCTTGGGAAAAGTGTATACGTTCTAAAAGTTGCACTTTTAAAAAGTTAAACGAAATGATGGATGAAGAATCCCTTGAAATCTCAGACTTTACTAAAAAGAGTGCTTCAGATACGCAAAAAGCTCTAATTGAAAGCATTGATAAATTAAATGAAATGTGTGGTGAATCTCAAGATGCTAAAGGACTTAACAGCTCTATTGATACTTTAAGTAAGGTTAATTCTACTCAGGTTACAGCTTTAAGTTCGTTATCAGGACAAGTCTCAAATCTAGCTAGAATTACAGCTCATAACTATCAGATGCAAAAACAAAACGAAGAGTTAAAGCAGAAAGCTGACGAACTTTACTACGCTGACACGGGAACTGTTGAGTCTCCGCATCTTGATACAAGCTTAAAGAACTATGAGTAACTATATGAAACATGTCCTACTTTTTTTAGTGCTTCTTTTAACATGTAAAAGTGCACCAGCTCAGGAAGTTAAAGATCTTACCCTCTCACCTGACGGTGTTCTAAATAGTCTTACCCTCTTGTTTATTGACAATATATCAGAGGCTGCAACTCCAATTAAGGAAGCTGCTAACAGATTGTTTTGGATCTTAGTACCAATCTCGATTGTAATGTTAGGTATCAAGAGTATCTTTAAAGATGGTAATATGCAGAGTTTTATGGGTGATCTTGTAAAACTTTTGTTAGTAACTGGCTTCTATTACTTTTTACTTGATAATGGCACTGCCATAGGTCACTCTGTAATTGACTCATTGACCTCTGTTACCACCAATTCTAATACAGGACCTTCGGAGCTTATAGATCTTACTTTTAATATTGCATCTAATCTAAATCAGAACATTAGTGCAGGTTTATTTAATGCAGTAACAGGTTTCATCTTGCGATGCATGGTACTTGTGTTTATGTTCATTATGTTTTTAGTAGTAATCAAATTTACTACCCTGTTTATCTGTGCGCATATTCTGTGTATCTGTGGTGTTTTTGTTTTAGGCTTAGGTGCTATTTCTTACACAAGATACATTGCCATAAACTTTTTTAAATCAATTCTCTCAATGTCTCTTGAATTGATGACTACATTGCTGGTTATAAACTCAGGATGCTTGATCTTAAAAAATCTAAAAAACAAATCTCAGGAAATTGTAGAGTCAGGGGCATCTGTTGGCTCTAGTGAATGCTCCGTAATTATTTTTACAGCTCTTTTTATCTACATTCTTTCAAAATACTTACCTGAGGTTGTGTCAAATCTTGTGACCATGACCAATGGAAGAAATGCTAAAAGATCGAACAGTCGAATCTCTCTGAAAATTCCAAGTATCAATTTGAAAAAATAAGGAAGGAAATTAAGATGGTCGGTGATGTAGGGTTCGAACCTACGACCCTCTGGTCCCAAACCAGATGCGCTACCGGGCTGCGCTAATCACCGAACGGAGTGCATTATATTAAGGAGATGTAATATTGTCAACAAATAATTTGTCAAATTTGTAGTCTACTGACTGAATTAGAAAGAAATTTTGATTATACGTTAAGGCATTCTTTATCTAGTACTTAGGTGATTTATAATGTAATAAATACGAATTGAGGATTTATTATGGACATGACACAGCAAAAAGTAACTTGTCTCATGGAAAGTTCTATCGACGGTCGTTTAGACGAATCTAGATGGTCTGTTTTATATGACAGCAATGGCGAAGGTGAACCTGATGTATATTATGAGACTAAAGCTAAATTAAATCCTGAATTATCAATTCTAGGAAAAGAAACAATTTTACATCACCATTGCAGTATTCCTTTTAAATCAGACACTCACACTAAGATTAAAGATCCTAAACCATTTTTAGGTATTAGAGAAAACGCAGAAATGACAGCAGTGTTTGACTCAAAAGGATCTATAGCCTATGAGAACAACGAAATCTGGGGTAGTACCCTGCTTGTTATCTTAGGAGAAGACACCGCAAGTGAAGAGTATCTTGAGTTTTTAAGAAAAAAGGAGATCTCTTTTACCTTTGCAGGAAAAGATGGTCATGACATCAAAAAAGCGCTTAAAAGTTTATACTCTGATTTTGGTATAAAGAATGTTCTCCTATGTGGAGGCGGTATCTTAAACGGATCTTTCTTAAAGCTAGGTCTTATCGATGAACTTTATCTTGTGCTCTACCCTGGCATAGATGGATTGAGTGGCATTAAATCAATCTTTGAGTATGAAGGTAAAGAAGGAGAAAAACCTTGCGATGGTCAATCTCTAGAATTACTATCTTGCGATGTTGTAAGAGCCGGTGTTGTACTTTTAAGATATAGATTTCATTTTTACTCAATATAAAGTTGCAATATCTTAATAATACTGTAAAATTATACGGTCAATTTTGGTGAGATGTCCGAGTGGCTGAAGGAGCACGCCTGGAAAGCGTGTATACGTTAACGCGTATCACGGGTTCGAATCCCGTTCTCACCGCCATAGCACCTTTTAGGTGCTTTTTTTGTATCTAAAATCAGCTAATTACCCTTTCAATTTTTTCTTAATTTTCAATAAAATAATCGTTAAAAATCGGTGATACTAGCAGAGCTACTATCATAGCTAGTATCAAATAAATGCTATAATATGTGGCGCTTATGTGGCGTTTACAAATGTACAGTCACAAAAACGGCTAAACGCCACATGGAGAATTTAGGAGCATTTATGCTTACATTTTTAGAAATTAAAAAAGCTCAAGCAAAAGATAAGGAATACAACTTAGCTGATGGTAATGGCTTATACCTGCGCATACTACCCTCAGGTATTAAAAATTGGATTGCTAATTTTAGATCTGATGGTAAAAAGATAAGTAAGAAACTAGGATCATTCCCTGAGTTATCTATCAAAGAAGCTAGAGAGCAGCTATCTCTTTTAAAATCCCAGGCTAAATTTGAAGGTTCACCTGTTATTAAAGAAAAGGTTCATACATTTGAAGAGATCTACTATGAGTGGATTGAAGTTAAGAAGGTTAAGGTAAAGAACTGGCATGACATCTCAAACCGTATTGAGCGCTATATCCTACCTTCATTAGGTAAGATTGACTACAAAGCTATTACTCCTGTAGCTTTTGTTGAGATCTTAAAACAGGATCTTTATACCAGAGGTAAATACGAAACAATTAAGCGTATTTGCATGTACATAAAAGAGATCGACATCTATGCTATGAACATTGGCTACGTCAAAGAGCTACGTTTTCAAAATCTCTACTCTGTTTTTCCTGTTAAAACTGTTATTAAGAACAGACCTTCAGTACACTACTCACAGTTAGCGTCTGTTCTTAAAGAGTTACAGGTATATGGACTAAAAGCTCGTGCTACATGGGAAGTACTGCTTACAGGCTTTTACACTCTGTTAAGACCTAATGAATACTGTAGCTTAGAATGGTCTTGGATCAATTTTGAAGATAACACAATTACAGTACCTGCAGAGGTCATGAAGATGAAACTACCTCATGTGGTACCAATTACAAAGCAAATGCTTACTTTGCTGCTTAACCGCCCACGAGTAGGTAAGTATGTATTCCCTGCAACTCAAGGTAAAGTAGTGCAGCACTTTAGCACCAACTCAGCTTCATTGTTTTTACGTCGTCACGGCTTTAAAGACAAGCTTGTGCCTCATGGCATACGTTCAATTGGTCGTACCTGGATGCACGATCATGATATTCCTTTTGATGTTGCAGAGAAGTGTTTAGCTCATACTGTAGGAACATCAACACAGCTAGCTTATGATAGAAGTGATCTATTAGAGAAACGACGTGAAGCAATGCAACAATGGTGTGACTTTGTTGAGTATTGCTTAAAAGGTGGCGCAGATTTGCTGTTATGACAACTTCAAAAGTTGAAGATTGAATATGTAACAAAACCTTGACGCTCCCATTTTTCTGCGCTATCATCGCCGATGTAGGGACTTCCCTACCGTGCTTGAAAACCACGACATATAACTAGCGCAGATGTTGCGACAAGCGTCATCTCACCTCTTTAAATACACAGTCATTAGACTTCGTGTATCTGCTGTATGGTGAGTGTGGTATGAATACATCGAATAAATACCACCCGGCTAGTTACGGGGTTTTCAGCACTCACCGCCCAAAAGGCAAATTGAAAACATCTTAACTAGGAGCCAATCATGGCAAATTCTAATCTTTCAACATACGATTTTCACAAATCAAATATCAGAGTAATCACTTCAGAAAACGGCGAAATCTTGTTTTGCCTAAAAGATGTATGCTCAACTCTTCAGCTCTCTAATATCAATCATGTAATCAATCAGCTTAAAGAAGAATTTGAGGGGGTTACATTAAACGTAACCCCTTTCAAAACTCAAGGTGGAACCCAGAATGTAACCTTCATCACCGAGCCACAGCTCTACTTCGTAATGATGAGATCACGTGCTAAGGTTGCCCGTGAGTTCAGACAGTGGATTTGTAATGAAGTATTACCTTCAATTCGCGCTCAAGGTGCCTATGTTGCAAAGTCAGAAAACAAAGAACCAGCAACTAAAAAATGGTACGTTGAACAGCTCACCGCACTGTTTGAATCTTATGGTGTTAATCGTGAAGTATTAGCACGCGCTCTTGATATAACCTCACGTGCTTTTAAGCAAGGTTACGCTATTGGTATCAACAAGGCTGAAGAAGATCATGCTAGAAATGAATCTGAAATGCTGCTGTCTGATGATGAAGCTCAGGCAATTGATCATGTGGTTTACTATCACAAGTTATTCAGACCGGATATTCTGAAAGCATGTAAGGAACTGAGAGACATCAAAGCACAGGCTATGAAGTTGGTACTGGCACTTGATAACATACCAGATGCAAGGCTGTATGAGTCAGCTGTTGCAACTGATATATCAGTAAGTAAGTTAGAGAGATTTCAGCTGACTTATCCTAAAAAGTCAGCATAAATAGAAGGCTTATAAATCTTTGTAAGGTTGGTACGACAACAAATAGCCCCTAAAGATGGGGCTATTTTTATGCGTGCATGTGCTTAACTCTGTCACGAACCTCAGCTCGTTTAGCATCATTGAATCTGTCTAAAGTACCAACTAGATAGCCAGTGACACGTCTAATTCTCTCGAACTTAACGCCCTTGCCAACAATGCCGTTTTCGTCGGCATGAAGTCTTGTGTACATTATTTGTTCTTCTCAGCCTCATTTAAAAGTGTTTTTACCTTGTCACGCCATAAAGCTGGTACTTCGTCAATAGTCATAATTCCACGATTGATACGCATTAAATAAAATTTAACCATTCTTTTTTAACTCCTCTAATTGAGCATAAATATCTGAAATCATTGATCCTAGTTCTGCGATCGCATCTTCGGTTGTAGTGTCATCTGTATTCATGTCAGATATAACACCACCTAAGTCAGACACAGCATTTTCTAATATAGATAATTTGCTATCTACTTTGGCATCCCAGTTTATATCTGTAAAATTTTCTGTTACATAATCAATAGATAGATTGTCAATCTTTTCATTTTTGTAGTCTTCACAAATCTGATTAAAGATTGCTAAGTTCTCATCAATCCATGAGCTAAATATCAGAGAATAACGGACTTTGTTATCATCGTTTGAGTTCGCAGATGCCAGACAGTCTAAGTATCCTGTAAATTTCTTTTGCTGGGCTACAGTATCAAAGTACACATATGCAGCATCCTTAATACTTAAAAGTAAAGAATCACCACCTACAGCAATTAAAGTTAGATCTTCACCTGTATCTTCAACTTTAATCGCATGTTCTTTCTCTAAGCAGTAGTTATTGAGTTTTGCACCTAATTCTGTATTAATTGCTATGATTAAGTTTCCGTAGTTCTTGCCGTCTACAGATAAATCAATAAAGTGTAAATTCTCTCGTTTTTGTCCAAAATAAGAAACTGATTTATAACTAATATTCATTTAATTCCTCTATGCTATTTGAATTTTCTGCGTTGATGGGGAAGTAACAATGCCAGCAACAGTAAGCGATATAGTAAATGAAAAGTTTTGCTGTTTAATCACCACATCCCCCGCTTTTACAGTGACTGTACCTGTAAAGGTTTTCGACCAAGTGTATGGAAATAGGATAGGACCACCGTATTCACCGAAGTCAGTATTTTGAGGTGCAAATGGTGAATTACGCCCATACATATTTGTATCGCTTACAGTAACGGTTGCACCTGACGAATTGTAAAAACTCCAGTCAATACTAACCGCGTAAACAAATACGCCACTGGTTTTACCACCTGCGATCTTACATGATGCAGTAACGTACGCATCAGTGGTATATGCAGAACGACTACCACATGCTAGTCTATAGCCGTTAACCATTAAAGGTGATAATGTATAAATTCTGTCACCACTTTTAACTTCAGCGAACCTATCACCTTTGAAGCATGGAATCCATCCACCATCAACAGCAACGCTGGGAGTTGTTATCTTTGATGATGTCTTTACCATTGAATAGGTAGTGCCACCATAATTGATTTTAATTGTTGCCATATTAGCTATCCTACTGTGATCTTGTACCCATTCACGGTGACACCACTGGAAAAATTGTGACCGTCAGTAATATAACCGCTATCATTAGTAAACTGACTTAGTTTTGAATAAGTGGTATTAGTGTCCTGTGTAGTGATAGTACCTGTAGAGCCATTGCCTTTCGTATAAGTAATCGTTCTCCCATTTACAGATAAAGACTTAATATAAGTAGTATTGATCTGTTGTCCTGCACTGTCTTGAGTTGCCTTTGTTGCAGATTTTGCTGTATCTGCTGATGCGGCCGAATCTACACGCGTTATGGATACATTACCGGATGTATCTGGCTTAACGCCGTTGATAGATTTAGCATAATTCTGCTGAACAATTGCGTGTGGAGTTACCGCCTTGGTAATGCTTGAAGCATCTGCTGTAATATTGTCACTTAGCTGAACAATACCTTTTACAGTAGTGGTGGAATCTGGAACTAAAGCTAAAACATCCTGTTTAAGAGGAATTTTTTGCCAGACAGAATCGTTAGTACCTGGCTTAACAACTGATGAGGCAGGACCATTATTTGCCACACAGAGATATAGACGTTCGTCGGTAAAGACAATGTCATTTTTTGAATAATTTTTATCTCTTAAATATTCAAATGCTGTCCCTGTAGGAAATTTTAAAGTTAAGATAGCTGTTGCAAGTTGATTGAGAGAATTCTTGTCAGGTAAAACTCCAAGTTCTTTTATAACATTAAGAAGCTCAGTAGTTATCATATGAAACCATGCTGCACCCGGCTGAGTTGCGGGAATACCAAGAGAAGGACTTCCTTCTGTTGGATATCCTTCCTGCAGTTCTTCAATTTTTGGTGCTGCAGCTGCAATGTCTTTTTTATATCCGTTAAACATATATTTTTCCTTATTTACCGTAAGTGAAAATTGTTGAAGTATGAGCCGGTGTATAGTGTTTAACTAAACACTCAAATAGCTCATTTCCCCATTTCTGAAGACGTTCAGATACTCTTGAAGTGGTTTTAAAAGGAATGGAGTTAACTTTCTCGACGTTAATTGTATAGAACCAGTTAGACCATATTTCTGAATAAAGGGCGTCATCAGCAGTTGATGCAACAGTAAAAACACGTTTAGCATCAATTTTCGTTTCTGAATAACCGCATGACTGCCCTATCAGATACACAAGCTCTTGAAATGTAAGGCCTAACGTTCTGATTTTAATTAACAGTTCTGTTCTTAAAACTTCAAGATCATCATCTTCAGCTCGACATTCTTCAGGAATACCCCACTGATGAAACCAGTCTAAAAGAGTTATTGAGGCTGACTGGGGATCAGATTCATAAATCATTTTAGAAATGTCAGCATCAAGCAGGGCAAATTCAAGAGCAGCAAGATATAACATCTTCATGAAGAAAGTGTTGTCTTCAAGTTCCCAGGCTGGTCCTTGCGGTAACAGTTTTTTCATTGCATCATAATAGTTATCAGTAGTGAAACTTACTCTTCCCATGTTATATCTCCCACGGTTGGCAGATAAGAATTAGACTGAGCAACTACATCTGTTGCCGGTTCAATAATGGTGTGATCAATCTCATCAGCTACGGATGACAAGGCAAGATGAATATGAGACAGATATATAGTGCCACCGGGCTCAGCTTCAGATTTGAAAAGATTATGGATAGCTTCTACGGCGGCGTTTCTAACAGCCAGCGTTGAAGGAGTTATTTTTAATTTGAAATTAATTTTCTGCTCTACAGGCGCTACAGCATAGATAGCAGCTAAAACTGAAGCTTTACTTTCAAGATGTTTCTGAACTTTATTTATAAGCGCAGTGTCTGGCATTGAATAATCATTACATAAGAATCTTACTGTAACAGTTCCAACACCTAATTCTTTAGGAAAACACCAGGCAAAACCAACTCCTGTAACTTCTTTTGCCCAGGCAATATAATCAGCTTTGGTTCCCTGTCTTGGTGGTTCCTGAGTACGAAAAAGAATGCGTTGTCTTAACTCATCATCTGTCTCTGCATCTATTCCGCCAGCAATATCTGAATGTACTATCGCATTGGCAACACCTTTTAATGAATTGACAAGCTCAAGAGTATTGCCTTTGTTAAGGTTATAAGCTTTACCAGATAGAATTGCTTTTACAGAAGTAATTCCTTCTGAATTTGGGCTTGAAGTGGTTTGATACTGTATACCAGACTGAGACTGCAGCAGGGTACCTACAGGAACGTCTACAACATCGTTGTAGTAGTTAAACTTAACCTCTCCCGTTGCTTTTGTTGCCGTTTTTCTAGTCAGATTAAAAATAGAAGCTCGTCTTTCAAGATAAGCTGTTTCAGCTGAATCAGAAAACAGCTGATTTTTGTAATAATCAAGAGCAGCATAAATTGAATGGGATACACCTGCAATGACACGGATAAAAACAGATAAGTCGGAGCGTCTTAATTCTTCTGAAGTTAAGCGTGATGTTGCATCATTCTCAATTCTTGTGATGATGTCACTCAATTTTGGCCTTAAATTATTCATTTATACCTCTTTAAACTTATAACTTGTCTGTTTACCGTCAACTGTTAATACAACACTGATATTCACTCTGTTAATTTCAGAACGCTCTACAGATACATCTACATTTGAGCAGATACCGTCATCTATCATCCACTGAAGAGAATCTCTTGAAACCTCTTCAACCTCTGCTATAACATCATCAGTCAGCTTACGTCTTAAGAGCTGCCATAACTTAGAGCCGATTTTGTCCCCCTGCTCAACAGGATAGGTATCACCCCACCAGCCATATTTATTAGAACCGTCATAAACGTCTCCAGTGTCTGCACGTCTCCATGTGAACAGGCTGATAACAACACCCCTTGAAAGGCTGTCATTCATATCTGCTGTTACAAGTGAGTTGTTTAAGAACATCTGCATAAATACTCAAGCCTCTTTAACTGTTTTCTGCAAATATGGCTGGCCGAAAAATCAAAAAGACGGAATAAACCGTCTTTCTGTATGTAATAACATTTAACTCCAAGTATGTCTTCAGCCAAAGTACATCGATACGACTTATCATGACAATAAACAATATTGTCAAATAAACTGCAAAGATCATCGGTTCTATACCATGAACCTTTGTCAAATGACCATACTGGGATTATTCTTTCTGATATATTCATTAACTTGGGGTTCCTGTATTTTCGCTACCACCTTGAACACCAGTATGAACATGGCGCTGCAGACTGATTGATCCGGCTGTAATATCATCTTCTGAATGAATTAAGCCCTTAGCATTAACAGTACCGCCAAATGATGCCATACCACCACCTTTTGTGCCTGTAATTAGAGTGCCTGTAACAATTACATTTCCGTCAAGCATAATTGTTGGAGCGGTTACTGTTGCAGATGTTTTGCAAGTAACAGATGAGGTGTCACAGTTAACCGATGCAGCACTTTTACAGGTTGCCGTTAAGTTATCGCACTTAGCTATAATGTCATTTGTTGTTTTTACTGTTATTGGATCATCTACACCGTCAATTTCTATACCTTCACGTTTTAAATATACATGACGTTTCTTATCATCGTAGATAACAACTTCACCTGTCTTCATCTGAGTGATTCGATAGCGCCTGTCTGCAACATTGATAACTACGCCATGATTGCGTTCATCATCGAAGAAGAGATTAATTGCATCTGTCTTACCGTCTGTATAAGGTTCTGAACTGAAACCATAAGGCTCGATATGTTCCATCTCATCTTGGGTGGTGTCAGAATCATATCTTGTCTGGAACTCTCTAAGCTTTAAATCACCCGAAGAACCTGTGACGGTTGACCGAACTATCTGCGACATATTTAATCCTTAATGGTATTTGCCATCCTGTCCTACAAGCTTGACTTCTGACTTTGATGACCATGATCCATTCTTTTTTGTGACTTTTGATTTTTCCTGAGCAGGTTCATCTGTCTGCCTAAAACCTGCTGGTGGAACACATTCAAGAGTGGTAATCATTCCATTGTTGTCAAGCGTAAAAGTAACCTTAGTGATAAGCATATCTGTTACAGGAGAATTTGAACCAACGCCAGTGCCTAACACAATGTCATCTTTAATCTTAACTAAAGTGTTTACTTTCCATAAATCACCCTCAAGACCGTCTTTACCTGTACGCCATCCTAAAACGGTATATGTGATTTTCTGTGATTGTGCTTTGCGATATTTAGCTTCCTGCTCTGGTCCATTTGATATGCCACCGTTCATGGTCTGCTCTTTGTAGCGGTAGAATCTGAACCTTTTAATTTCATCATCTTGACATTTAGAAATCAGCTGCAGGTCATCACCAAATTTCTTATTATTGCCCTTCTGATCATTGTCATACCAGTAACGAGAGAAACGCTGACTGTAATCTAACTGAGCTGAAGCTGTCAGAATATTGGCTCCTAATTCTAATGTTGCACCAGATGATTTAGGATCATCAGTATCAGTAATTATCAGATTGCCATACTCATCATCCATAAAATACAGACCAGACGATTTGGTTAAATTCTGAATTGCCTTAAAAACTGTTTCACTGTTTTTAACAGTTGAGTGAACATTTGAATTAACAGCAGCATTATTTGACTCACAGACAAGCTTAATTCCATAAGGAGCAATTAACTGAGATACAGCAAGCTTTAAAGGGATGTTTTTAAACTGAGTAACTGCCTTTGTAATATTAGGCTCTACAAAAGTTTTGCCTCCGTTAATATTCTTTGTCCAAGAATTATTTTTAATGCTTGATAAGTCATATCCCTGTGGGGCTACATTACAGTCAACTAAATCTTCGGTTTTACTTCTGCCAACAACTGAAGCGGTTACCGATGTGCCGTTATAACTGATTGGAGTTGAGTCAATAAAGCCTGTCAGTACAAGATCATCTCCTATTGTGAGCTGAATTTCATCAGTTGCCTTAAATTGTGGGATTTCGTTTTGAGCATACACTTTTGGTGTTATATCTAGCTGAAATGTTCTAGATAAAGCGTTAATCTCTGAAGTAATAGATACAGATGACCAGTAGTTATAGGTATTTGAACTGTTAACTTTAAGCTGTACTGTGTTTTTATTGACCATAAAAAAGCCCACAATTAAGTGGGCCTCCATAACAAATTAAAAACTAATATTTTTCACATTCAATGGAATCATCAGAATGCTGTATACAGCGATATTCCTTGCCGTCGATCGTTACTTTTGTTCCCCTACTCATAGGATCGATCATGCTATTCACTATCATAGTCTGGCGTTGATCTTCTACAGTTCCTAACGATGCTATATCTCTTTGATGAAAATCACAATCTTCTGTAAAGCCATCTTTTGGAGAACAATAAGCATTTGCACATCCGATTGATGATAACAAAGCAATTAAAACTATTAATTTTTTCATAGCAACTATCCTTCTTTTCTTGAATTATAGTCTAAAAATTAATGGTTAAAACACTAAGATACAGATTTTGTAATTCTGATTGGTACCTTTTGCATGAACAAAGGAAAATGAATATTATTACGTCTTATGATTTCATCCACTCTGCTGGTATCGCCATACTGTTCATAAGCTAAAACCAAAGTAGGCTGTGGCTCTTTTGGAGTTACAGTTATGGTTTTACCATCAGCTAGAACCTCATTTGTAAAGTAATGATAAACATTGCTGTAAAGCTCTTCCAAACTCTCATACAGATTACTGTCATCAGTACCCTGATATATCATTTCAGCTTCAATAACTGAAAGAACTTCATTACGCAGTGCAAGAATTTCATCTTCAGATTTTGTATTACCGGCTGTGTCAATGTCTCCGTCACTCTCACCATCCAGGTTTGTTCCGACAAGAGAAACAATACCGGCTAACTGAGCAAGTAAAGTAAGTCTTACTGAAGTTTTTACAGCTTCAGCTAATTCTGATTTCTGAGTGTTAATATCAGTCTGCCTAAAATCAACTGCTGTTCCTTGAACCGCACCTTGAGCAGTTCCATGAGATGTCCCAAGAGCAGTGCTGGTGACTGATGAGGTTGTACTTAATTCATTAGAATGAATTAAATCAAGCACAGCGTGACCTGCATTTCTCCAGTTCTGAATAACATTAGAGTAATTACCTACTCCTAATGAATCAAAAAGGGATGAAATAAAGGAAGAGGAATGGCTCAAATCTGATGCTGCTGTTGTTATAAGATTTGATATGGAATCAGATAAATCAAAAATCTTTGAAAAAGTTGAATCTGAAAGACATCCTAATATATTGAAATATGTGCCATTTGCGATATCTGTTGCAATAGTAGTGTACTGGTCTAAATTCTCTACAGATAGATTGAAAGTATCCAGTACATTTTCTGCAAAGTTATCAGCCCATGTTCTTAACTTTGAGCCAAAATCAAAGCCAGCTGAATGTGGGTATTTAGATTCACCAGCTTCAATAAAAGTCAGAGTGAAGTTAGAAATACGCTTTTCGGCATCCCATGTGATCCTTGGTGTATCAATGGGGTAAACGTTAAGCGTACCTAACCATGGGTGTATAAGCTTACAAGCAGAAACAATACCGTTACTGTCTTTTTTAGGCTCTTCAATGGCATTTATCAGCCTTTTGGTTCGCTGAATATAATCAGTGCCAATAATAAAGCCTGTAACAGTAAACTGTCTTTTAAGACGTCCTAAATCTTCAGTGTAAGGAATATCACGCTGTGGATATTCATGAGTGATATTTCTTCGGCCAAAGTTAAATTCAGAGCTTACAACTTCAAAAGACACACCATTAAAAGAGGCCTTTCGTAATCTGGTAGAAAACATTACAAGCTCCTTAATACACCTGAATTTGTCTTATACTGAATGCGACCGTCGCCATGCTGAGATGTTGACTCAACTTCAGCTGTAGTTCCTTCAGCTGACTTTACATTGATATTGATATCGCCCTTTAAGGCGCCACCAGATGCAGTTGCAAGAGTAGTTGCCGGCACATTCATATTTGAATCATCGCCAAAGCCAAAGAAGTTTTTAGTTTTATCCCAGCCGTTTGACAGTGTTGAACCTATCTTACTAATACCTTTTGCTGCAGATTCAAATGGAGCAAAGAATACATCTTTGATTTTGAGCCATAAATTAGCGTAAAAATCGACTAGGCTTAAGAATGTTTTTTTAATGGTGTTTACAGGATCGTTAAATAAACCAGATAACCAGTTCTTTATATCTTCCCACACAGCCTTTATTGGAGATAATGCATTAAGAACATAACTGATCATTTCGCCGAATACTGCTTTGAGTGTAGATTCGGTTACATCTCTAACGTTCCCCCATAAATTAACATAAAAGTCGATAAGACTAAAAAACGTATCTTTTATGGTGTTTACAGGATCATTAAATAAATTGGACAGCCAATTTTTCATACTGTTCCACGCATTTTTTATTGGAGATAATGCATTAAGAACATAACTGATCATTTCGCTAAATACGGCTTTGAGTGTTGACTCAGTTACATCTCTAATGTTCCCCCATAAATTCGCATAAAACCCAACAAGACTTAAAAACGTATTTTTAATGGTGTTTACAGGATCATTAAATAAATTGGACAGCCAGTTTTTAATACCATTCCAAGCTTTTTTTATTGGTGACAATGAACTTAAAATATAAGTGATCATCTTAGCAAAAAAGGCTTTAATTTTTGTGACTGTTGACATGGTAAAGCCAACAAAAGCATTCCATGCATCTTTGCACCATTTGCAGACAGTATCCCAATTCTTATAAAGAAAATAGACAGATGCAACAATAGCTGCAATCGCTGCAATAATGGCAGCTGCAATTAAGACAATAGGATTTGACCAAAGTGCAATATTAAACAAAGTTGTAGCTACTGTTACAGCTTTGATTGCTGTAGCTATCTTCAAGAATGCGCTAATAGTACCTATCAGAGCAACAACAAATTTACTTGCAAATATTGTGGATATAACAATCGCTACTGTTTTGACTCCACCAAGATAATTAAAAAGCTTTACAAGATTTTTGGTAAAAGTAACTGTTTGAGAAATTACCTGTTTAAAATCAATCTTTTTAATGCACTCAACAAAATCCTTAACTGATGATGCAATTTCTGTTGCGATCCATTCTCGATTGGTTGCAATCCACTCAGTCATAGATGCAATAACAGACTCAACGTAAGGTATCAGCTTTAAGCCAATAGCAAGGCTAAAACCTGTAACAGCATCTTTTAAACGCTGAATTGTGTCGCCCATTGATTTTGCTTTTAAGGTATCTTCATCTGATACTACAATACCAAGATGTTTTGCCTCGTCTGCATAATCTTTAAGAGCCTGAGAACCATCCTGCAGCATTTGGATAAGTTCCTGTCCAGACTTGCCAAAAGTGGTTGTCGCAATATACGCCTTTTCAGAATTGTTTTTCTGACGTTTCATTGCATCGGCTAATTCTGGCATTAGTTCAGCTGTGGTCTTCATCTGACCATTTGCTTTTTTCATTGAAATGCCTAATTTTTGGAACATTTCAACTAAGGCTTTGTTCTTGCCCTGTGCTGCATTAGCTAAATTCTTATTAAAGATAACCATGCCCTGATCAAGAGCTTCTGTTGAAGAGCCAGCCATTTGGGCAGCATGTCTTAAAGTTTGAACAGCATCAGTGGTTGTACCAAGTTTAATAGCTGCATCTTTCACTGAAGAGCCATAATCAGTAAATGTACTAATTGAGCTCTTAACAGTTGCACTTACTGCAGTAAAAGCACCAGCAAGCGGTACAAGAGTTAATGCACCTAACTTTGAAGCATTAGATGCAAAAGCCTGTGATGCTTTTTCAAAGTTTTTAAAAGAACTCTTTAATTTTTTTAACTGTGGTGAAGCTTTATCACTTACAGTAAAAAGAGCCTTAAACTCTTTGATATTTGCTGATGCCATTCTTATTCCCTTTGTGAATTAATCTCATCTGCAATACGATTCGACTGTAAAACCATTTCTTCAAACCGCTCAACATCAAGTTGTTCAATATCAAGCGGTGAAAGATGCCAAAAATACGCAGTCGAATAGATACAGTCAATAAATTGCTTTTCCGTTCTTGGGCTTAATCCCCACTTCCGAAAAAACCGGTTACAACACCTACTGCTGCAGTGAAATCAGGAATTGACATCTTATCTACAGCTGATGGAGGTATTGAAGCAAGAGTAGAAATATACTTTGCAACAATATCAGGATTAAATTTCAGATCGCCTTCTGAAGTAAAAAAGATGGGATAACCAATTCTGCGAATATCACCAACACTAGGCTTTCTGAACTCTAAAACAGATACTGTCTCAGTGCCCATCTCAATAGGCACTGATAATTTTAAGTTTTCTGCAACTGACTTCATTTAGTTCTCTCCTAACGCTGTAAGTGACCATCAAGGCCTGTAAACTCTAATGACACAGTACCGTCTGACGAATTAGCTACAACTTCACCTTCAAGCCATGCACCATTTAAGGTGTATACCCAACCATTGGCAAGCTCTGCAGTAATTGTCATATCATTGCCAGACAGTGCATCAATATCAAAGTCAGGCTCAAGAAATGCAGTACATTTAACATATGGAGCTATATTAGTCTCACTGTATCCTGCCACACCTGTAGAACCTACTTTCTTTTCTTTGGTTGTTTTTAATAAAGGTATTTCGACTGAACCTTCAACAGATAACTGAGCACCGTTAGCTTTAATGTAACAGGTGCCCGCAAATTTTTTACCCATTTAAAAAATCTCCTCTTAATCAGAATACTGTAAACGGAACTGAGCCTGTAACGCAAAAATGCGAAGCTGATTAACAAGATCAGGAGGCAACAGCACATCAAGACGGTTAACATCTGAAGTATTACGCTCTACAATCAGATTCTTAGCGAACAGTTCAGCATTCTCAACAAGGCCGTCACGTTCCATGGCTGAATACTGAGCAATCAGCTCTGAACGAATTACAGAAGGGGTAACAATTGCCTGTCCTGCCCCATATCGGGTACCGTCATTTGCTAGCTTATGGCGTGCATATTTTGAGGTAATAACGCCCTTAAGACGGGTAATGATCTCTGCTAATGTATACAGAGTTGTGATATCAAGATATGAATTATCTGCATCACCGAACTTGTTAACCTGATATGTGGTGATTGCGCGCTCAATCATTACAGTGCCTGACTGATAATAAATTGTTGCGATTCCATTATGGAGTAAAGTATTTTTATCATTAAAATTAAAACGCTTTTCCATACTTGGTTGCATTAAGCCGTTCAGTTCACCGGTTTGTACAGGACGAGCAGGATCATTAGTAATAAATCCGGCAATACGACCTAAAACAGCGCCTGTCACAATATATGCAGGTTCTGCATTCTTCTCTTCAATGCCGAATACTGTGGTATGCTGGTCATTGCGAGTATTACCAAAAGTAACTAAGCTTTCAGTATTACCTCTGAGGGTTGTAAACACATGACCATACTGCATTTTTGCATATGACCAACGTCCGGTGGAATCATTCATCTCGGTTTTTACAGCATCAAGCGCTGTAGCAGAATTATTTTCAATTCCAATAAACCAGAATGTTTCTGAGGCAACAGCCTTAAAAGCTTCTTTATAATCAGGCTCACCAGAACCATTTTTCATATCATCGATAGTAAGAGTAATGCCTGCAAGATCAGATTCTCCACCAACGTCGCCCTGAAGGTTCTTATCCAATCTGATTTCATTTCCAGTAATGCCAGCTACTTTAGCTGTAATAGTGATTACACTATCTTCATCATTCTTTTCAGCTGTAACGGGTAAATCTTTATCTGCATTGATTGCCTGAGTTAATGCAGTTAGGACTTCATTTGCAGTTGTTCCTGCAGAACATGCAACTGATACGAGCTGAGAACCAATATACAGATAGACTGCTCCGCTCTCTGTTGCTGTTCCTTTAACGGTAATTGAGCCTGTTGATGCAGTGGCTGACTTAATGTCTACAGGTAAACACCATAATTCTCCTGTAGCATTCTGATTACGGAATGCCTCTGCCATTAAAGCTAAAGGCGAACCACGTCCAAACTTTGTTTTTGCCTGTTCAGTTGAGGTGATTAAGGTAGGAACACCTGCTGTTGCAGTTCCAGAAGAAGCCATTGAACCGATTAAAAGGCTCTTCTTCTCTGCTGTTGCGGTATTTGCCATTGAATTGTCTACTTCTGCGTAGAACAAAGGAACACGCACGTTTGAAGGCACGTAATTGAATGAAATAGACATTATTGTCTTCTCCTTGGTTTAGTTACCATAAATCTTTATAAATAGTTTGATCTTGTGGCTCCGATTTAGCCTTACCTTCTGTAAGCCCTGTAAGTCTGAGTTTTGCATCTATATTTCCATCCGGCTTATCAGATTCAATTTTGTCTACATCAGCATAAAACTTGTCAAAATTGCCTAAATTCTCATGTTCTGTCTTGATATATGTATCATCCGTATCAAGCATATACTCTACTGTGAACTCTAACTGTACACACCACATGGCGGGAGTGGATGATGTATCAATAACTCTGTAATTTGCGTATTCATATACACACTGAGGATCGCCATTAGGAGCCCAACCTAACAAAGCTTTGAAAACCTCATCTTTTAAATCTTCAATTTTGTCTGCGCCTTCCTGTCCTCGAACATCAAGACTAGGAACACATAGAACCACAGCTATAGTCGCTGTTATTAACTGCTTATATGAGTTTTCTGAACTCTGTAGGGTTTTAGGATCTTCTGACTGGGTAAATACATAAGCACATGGAAGTTTCTCAGGGTGAACAACTGACAGGCTGACCCATTGAAGTGCCCCATAGACACGTTTGCTAAGTGATGGGCATCGCTCTCTTAAAGCTTTGATAGTTGAGCTGACTCGCATCCTATTTTCTCCAAATTTTTATGCCCTCTGTCATAGCGCTGTCTATGATTTCTTTTATTTGTTTTTCGTTCTGGGTCGTTGCTGTTTCAATGAAGTTTTTTCTTGGTTTAAGTCGTCCGTCTTTTCGACAATAATTTAAAACCGCAGGATAAAAGAAACTGTCTTCAATCGTTGATACTTGTACACGTGACCACAGATGATCTTTTCTTTTAGAATTTTTAATACGAACATGACGTCTCATACGTCCTGTATTACGTCCGGGATATTCGCCAGCTTTTGAAGGGCCCTTTGATGAAATCAGTTTTTTAGACTGCTGCTGTACGATTTTGGATGCCTTCTTAAGTCCTGTCATTACGATTTTTCTGTCAAAATCCATGACATCAAGGCCTTTTGGCATTTTTACACCAACATGAAAGAACTCACCCATCTGCTAGTCCTGCCATATTGTTAGCATTTACAGTTTCGCTTTGAATATCACCGAGTTCACGAGCTTCAACCATGGTAAAAAAGTTCTGACCATTGCACTGTGTTACCCTGATAGGAATATATGTAATATCGCCTTCTTTTATCAGAATACTTCGGCTTAAACTTCTTGCATCTGTCATTCCTTTAACAGAACGGAACCAGAAACGGTGTGTAGTTTTGTTCTCTGTCTGAATATTATTGAAATACATTGAGCCTGTAGGTTCAATTTTGCAGAACACTGTACATATAAGCTCATCAATACTCTCAACTTCATGACCGTTAACAGGATGATCAATTCGAGAATATATGCTGACTCTGTGCCTTAATTCTCCAGCGGTGGGAATTGATACGCTCATTACTCATCCTCTCGAATATATTTAATATAAGGATCAAGAAGGTGCTTGTGAAAGGTACTATATGTAGCTTGTTCTGACAGCTCTCTGTGTGCGTATAAATCGCCTACAAGGCATAAAATAAACTGCTTAACAGTTAATGGAATATCCCCATTTGGGGATAAAGTTGACACAGCCTCATCATCGAATCTTTTAATAATTTCTCTCTGTAAAATCTGCTCTGCCTGTTCTGTAGCTACAATAATGTAATTACGAATAAGATCATCTTCAAATGTATCATCAACCCTTAACTGAGTTTTAGCCTCTTCAAGAGTGCATGGAGTCTGAGAGATATCAGTTATTGGGCTTGGAGTGTAAAGAGACATTATTAAAAAATCCTATAAAAAAGGGGGCATATGCCCCCAATGCTGACTACAAGCTAAATTATGCGGTTGCAGGAATAGCAAAATCACCACCGTTAATTGCCTGTGGCATCTCGTAAGCAACGCCTAAACGGCGCTCAACTCTGATAGTGATTAAGTTCTGAGTGAAGTTAACATTGTCTGAATCTGACATTGCAACGTTTAGAGCCTGTCTGTCGTATACAGTGGCACCTAAAGAGATGTTGCCTAAGATATACTTGCCGGCAGTTACAGATGCAGAAGTTACAACAGGAATACCCCATAATGACTTAGTGGCAACAGACTGAGGACCACCTAGAATGTAACGCTTCTGACCGTCTTTTAACATTGCAAGCTTTGTCCAATCAGATGGATTTAACAGGATCACTTCTGGAGTAATGTATCTACCCTCAAGCTCTGCCTTATTCTTTAATACGAAGTCAAACAGAGTTGAATCTGCTGCAAAATCTTTAGCTACAATCTGCTTGCCTGTTACAGGATCATTGTAATTACCAGCGTGGAGTAAACCTTCAAGTTCAGTTGAACCGCCTGTACCGGTAACAAGCTGAGAATCAACACGAGCCTGTAAACCGTACTGCATCTTCTGCTCAATATAAGCAGCCAAAGCTGGAGCGTCTGCTGCAAGCTGATTTGTGATTCTTGTCCAGTGGGCAATAGTTACAATCTTTGCAGTTGCAAGTGAAGTAGCCCCGAATACAGATTCAGGCTTATCATTCTTTTCAGCTACAAGTGCAGCATTGTTTGTAAATGAACCTTCCTTGACGTATTCAACTGAATTTGAAGTTACAGGCACATGAGGGAATAAGTTCTCAATAATCAATGGAGCTTCTGGAGAAACAACCATACCAGGCTTTCTGTAAGCTGGAATATTGCCATAATTTGAAGTTGCAGCATTAGTGTCAGCTTTCTTTTCAAAAGTAAATAATGCTTTGCGATTATTGCCAAAATTCTCAAATGCTGCAGACTTGGTAAATGCCTGTCCTAGTGAAGGAGATGCTGTCTCTGCTGGAACTTCAACAGATTTCTGTGCTGTGTCTGCTAAGGCTTTTGCTAGCTTGACCTGTTCATCACCAATACGTTTAATCTCTGCCTCAATAGCTGATTTTGACGCTTTATTATCGGAGATTACATCCTCGATTTTTGCATCTATGGTCTCAAGCCCCTTTAAAATATCGTTATTTTCCATTTTTTATTTCCTGTATTTCATGAAAATTGACTTGATACGTTCATCAATGTCATTGTCTACGTGATCGTGTGTTTCTCTGTCAGCATCACACTGATTTAGCACACGTTTGGCTACAGATATAATCTCTTTAGCCTTTGAGCGAGAAAAGCCAGCATCACGCAGACATTTCTCAAAACCTTTAATATCATTACAGTCATTAAAATCTGCTGACTTATAACTTGAAATTCTTGCATTGTCATCGGCAGGCAGATTTACAACTGAAATCTCATAAAGCCTGTCAATTGCCTTAATTAAGCAACCACTACACAAATCATCAGGATCTTTTTGTTCATAGCCTTCTTCGGAACATGAAAAGCAGATTGATAAACCGGTCAGCGAGCCAAACTTAATTGCGTCAAAAACTTCTTTTGCTTTAGCGTTATTTAAATTCAGCTGTCCTTTAACTTTTAAGCCTACATCATCAACTGACATCTCTGTCCATTTGCCAATAGGCACAGACATTGAATCATGACCATACAGCATTGTAGGTAAGTCGCCTTTTGTAATTACATGATCAAATGCTTTAGGCGCAATGGTATCGCCGTACGAATCAACACCATTGAATACTGAAGCATATCCTTCAATGATGCCTTCATCAGAGATTTCAAGTTGTGACTCTTTGGCACTCTTATTGAATTTCATTCATTTACTCCTTACTGTTTAGTAGGGTTTTCTGTAATTGGTGTCTGTGATACCTGAGACGCATCAGCCTGGCCTAACTGCTCAAGAGGAAATAAATTACTCTGAGCTGTCAAAGTATCACCGTCTTTAACAGGTGGTAAGCCTTCTTCAACGCGGACTTCATTACGTGTCTTCCAGCCGTTCTGTACTGCAGTTGCTGCAATGCGACTGCGAGCCTCATCATTAGCACGGTTAAGAAATGACAGACGGAATTTAACAGCATGGTTGTATCGTTCTTCAACACATGGGACACGCTTCATGATTGCCTGTTCAAGGCTTATAATCATGGGCAGAATGGTTGACTTGTAAAAGTTTGCTGTAACCTGTTCAATGTTTGAACCTGGTGCTCCACCACTTGAATTGACAAGAGCAGATGGAACACCAAACCAACGACAGATTTCTTCGACACTGAATTTACGTGTATCTAATAATTGCTGTTCAGCAGGATTAAGGCTTAACTGTTGGAATGACATATCTGCAGGTAATACAGGTATCTTGTCATCATTCCTCATCTTTTGGAATTGGTCGGCAATTTCACCTTTCTGTTTATCTGTTAGAATCTTAGGAGTAGTCAGAATGCCACTCATTTTTCCTTTTTTGTTGAAAACTGATACAGCAGTTCTTTGAGCAAAGTTAGATTCAGCCAAAGAAATCTTCATAAAATCTAACTTTTTAAGGCCAGTAATGCCGTTACCCATACATTTCCAATGAAGAACGTCAGATGATTTATAGTCCTGATAATGGTCGTTCTTATCAAGATAACGATAAATTAACTGACCATTTGAAGGATCTCTGTAAATCTGCATCTGCTCTGAAGACAGAGGATATATGCCTTTTACTTGTCCTTTTTTGTCTCCTGTCCATCTAGAGATTAACGCATAAGCATTACCATGCAGACAGTAATTAACAACCATTGCAGAAAAGAACTCATACGGAGTCATATCAGCGTTTGGTGACTCTGACAGAATATAATTAAGATTGCATTTTGTATCAGCGTTCTTATTACCTTTACTGTCAACAATAAATACATCACAAGGCAGAGATGCAATAGTGTGACTTAAAAGATCAATACAAGCCCATACAGTAGGTATCTGTAGAGCCATATCCGGTGAATATGCATTTGTTCCTTCAACGATTGGCACCATAGGGCTATTATTCTGCCAGCCTGAGTGATCACCTGTAGTGCCACCCCAATTTGTCAACCATTTAAAAACATTCATATTTTTTACCTGTAAATCTAATAAGCTAAGTCGATATTTAAACTGCCTTCAAGATAATCTGTTGAAACCTGCATAAAAATAGCCTGTCGTAAAGCCATGATTAACGCTACAATGCCATCAATTTTGTTCTCTGGGTTTTCTTTTCTTGGATAAATATTATCTTTAGCATCGAGATGTGCGACTACGTTCGAGGCCATCCACTCAAGAACAGGATTTCCGTCAGTGTGTAACAGTTTTTGATAAATTAAGGCCTGCATTTCTTTCATAGCTTCGCTGAAGTTCTGAACGGTAGGCTTAATCTCAACCATGGTCAAACCTTCATTAGCAAGGTTAGAAGCTAACTGATATGCCTGCCAAGGATCAAAAGCTATTGCTAAAGTGTCATAATGCAGGGCATCTTCTTTGATATAATCTTGAATAAGCTCTAAATCATTAATAGAACCATCGGAGACATGGATTAAGTCCTGTTTAACCCAGCCTTGATATTGTGAATTTGTAGAACTGTTTATTCTATCTTCAGGTAGCCAGAACTCAGGAAAAACATAGAAGTGAACCTTGCCATCATTCTCTTCTCTCCAGAAAAGTCGCACTAAAGCTGTGATATCTGTTTTAGCTGCAAGGTCAAGGCCATAAATGCAGTGACATCCCTCAAAATCATCAAGAGTTACATCTGTTCTGATAGCTTTTCGCCATTTATTCATCTGCAGAAAAGCGGTGTCAGCGTTGCACCATATATCAAGATGCTTTGTTTTGAAGTTATTTTCTGAGCTGGGATTCTCCATGGCTTTGCGCAAAGTCGATAATACCGCCTTGGGCATCACTGATATATTCCAGTTAGGATTAGCTTTTTGCAGTGAGCTTTCTTCTCTCCAGTCGTCGCCTTCATCAATCGTATAGATAATGCCGAAATGAGTATCATCTACAACGGAAGTATTTAACAATTTTTCAACGTACCGTCTTATCTCGTAGCAGATACCGTTAATCAGAAATCCTGCTGTGGTAATCATCCACATAATTGGCTGTGTACGCTTACCGATTGAAGTCTCGACAACGTCATACACTTCACGAGTTTTATGGGCATGAAGTTCGTCGATAATTGCACAATGGGTATTCAAACCGTCAAGGGTTTTACCGTCTGCTGACTTTGCTTCAAACTTTGAATTAGTACCAGGAATGACCATTGAATGAGCTAGAACATTCAATCCGTATGCTGCACGCAAATCAGGATTTTTACGAGCCATTGCCTGAGCATCATTAAAAACAATCTTCGCCTGATCGCGAGTTGTTGCAAATGAGTAACAGTCAGCACCCATTTCATTGTCAGCACACATCATGAATAAACCGATGCAGCTTAATAAAGTTGACTTGCCGTTACCTCTTGGGACTTCAATATATGCTCTCTGATAACGCCTGAGATTATTATCATCAACCCAGCCGAATACTGTGGTAAGAATAAAGATCTGCCATGGCTCAAGTACTATCTTTTGACCAGCTTTTTCAGCTTTTACGTGACAGAGCATTTCAGAAAACCGACAAGGTCTTGATGCAAGATTTACATCAAAGTGATACTGCCAGCGTTTTCTTTTAAGATCGTTCTTCTGTCTCTTGCATGCTTCAATGACATAACGACAAGCAGGGAGCTTCTTAGCCAGTACGTCGTTAATATAGCCATTAGCGATGGCGATATAATCACGTTTCTGCATAGCCTATAAATCAAGAAAGCCATTCTTGTTATCTGAATCTGACTTTGTTATAGATACTTTCGAACGAGATGCAGGAGTAAACCCCAACTCGGTCAGATAATTCTTCAAAATAGATTTCAGCTCGTTTTGCTGTTTTAGCACTGGATTAACAATACGCTTACCCGTCTCTTCATCAGTAAGCATTAAACCTTCATGTTGAAGTATCGCTTCTAACTCAAGGATCTTAGACACTGTGTCAGCCCACATCGCAAAAACAGTGTAATCTAGGCTTGAAACCATTCCGTCCGGCATCTGTGATATTGCAAAATTCCAATGTTGCTTTGCTACATCATTAAGCCATGACGGAGCTGATACAACTTTGATGTCTGTCTGAGGTTTAGGCTCATTTAAGTTTGTTCGACAAGGCTGTAAGGTTCCCTGCAGTTTTTTAATTGTAGTTGGTTTTCTTGGTCTTGCCATTATTTTTTTACCTATCTTTATACACTTGAATAATTTTTCTATAAATCAACAAGTAAATTACTCCCATTTTGCACGCGTGTGTAAAGAACTAACGGGGCGGTTTCAAGTAAATAAGTATACTTTTTTAACTCCCCCTACGGGTCTTGAGAAAGTTACTGTCTTCAATTGCTGTCTTTCTGCTGTGGCATTCATGACATAAAGCCTGTAAGTTCTTTAAATTCCAGAACTTATTCATGTCGCCTTTGTGAGGAACTATATGATCAACATCTGTAGCTGGTTTGATTCTGCCGTGTTTGAGACATTCAACGCATAAAGGATGCTCAGCAAGAAATGTCTTTCTGAACTTCTCCCATTTACTTGTATATCCTCTTTCTCTTGAAGATCCTCGATGTTTATCAAACTCATTTGAAACTTTTGCTTGATGTTCTCTACAGTATGCTGAACCTTTAACTGCATATTCTCTGCATCCGGGATACTGACATGGTTTTAAAAATAAATTAGGCATATATTAAGAATTAGAAAGCACAGACAATCTGCAACAATCATCTGTGCTTAGACTTTTTATATACAAGGATATTTTATGAATCAGAACAATCTAACCTTAAGCATTGATCCTGCCCTGCAGCAAGCCATTGAAAGTATGTATAAGTTACATAATCCGACCATGTTGGCTCTCGCTAATACTGTTTATTCAGCCAACAAGATATTTTATTCTCAGGAGTTTGAAACTATTCTCAGAACAACATTCTTAGCCATGGAACCATCGATAAAATTGGCTATGTCTGTAAAAGAACTCGTTTCTCCTTCCCTGGCTAAAGCTGCAGTTCAGTTTGCTCAACATGCTAAATACTTTTCTTCAATATCTTCAATCATCAATACGTTAGATACCAATTCTCAGAATGAACTCTGTTCTGAAATAAAACGGTTAAAGAAAGAAGATTTTCAATGTATTGTTAAAGGTTATGAAAAAGTTGAATCTCTTGACGACAAATCCAAAACAGACTTTGATAATGCAACGCAAAAGTTATCAATACAGGAATCAACTCAAACCCTGATTAGTTTTGCAGATTTAGATCCTATTGCTATCAAAGCAGAACTTAAGAATATATCCAATCAATTAAATGTCGTTGCAAAGAATACAAAGCCTAAACCTCTATATCAGGTAATTATTAAAGATCTTCTAATAGGTCTTGCAATTAACGGACTTATTTATGGAATTTCTGAGATTTATCAATACGGTCAAACAGTTTACGAACAGAGCGTACAACAAGAAATTCATAAACAAGACGAGACACAGCAACAGCAAGAATTCCAAGACAGAAGAATGATAATGCCACAAATAGCACTATCAAAAAGGAATCTACCTGCACAGTATAAATGTTAGTTGTTTCTCCAGAATAAGCTAAGGAAATTAGGTCCGGAAGACCATTTTTATATAAAGAGTAAATCACAACACTTACGACAGCACAAAAGACTGGATAAATAGCCAGTTTAATCACTGTATAACATATTGTTAGAAGTTTCATTTGACTTATTCCTTTACATTTAACTTCTGAGAAATCATGCCATACCACTCAATCAGATTGTTGAGATAAGTCGCATTGATATCGCAGTCTCTTGCCACAATCATCTGGTCATTAAGTAATTTCTGAAATGCTCTTTTGTCTTTTCCACTGCATCCACATTTACCTTGTGATACTGAGGAGGAAGCTGAGGCATCTTTGGACAGTGCTGAGGTGTCGGAATCGGTGTACTCTGAGAACTGCAACTGCAGAGCATTAAGTTCATTGATAGCGCTAGCATAACGCTTTTCAAGATCATCCATGTCTTCTTGCGTTTTTGCTGCATTGATTTGCGCTGTCTTCTGGTGCTCATGTTCAACCTCCAGCTGTTGAATCAGATTAGCTCTTTCTTGATCCAGTGCATATTTCGCAACATTCAGACGTTCAATTTCTGCCTGATCGTCTCTTGCCGAATAGCCGGTCAGAAAACCGACAGCAAAAGCTAATGCACCAGCAATCAATGTATTCTTAATGGATAACATTGGGAAACTCCAGAAACGAAAAAAGCCCACATTTCTGTGAGCTTCTTTTTGACATTTTTATACTAAGAAAGAAATAATTTAGCTTCTGCTTTTCTGCGCCTGGTTAAACCTTCAACTTCAACATCACCGGCCTTGAGCTTAGCCCACAGCTTGAATCTCACAAGCTTGTAAATTCCACTCATTACTCATGTTTAGCTACAAAGCTCAACAATCCATCTAAATGATCAACTTTTAGATAAACCTGAGCATCGATAGTCTGCTGTCTGGTGTTTTTTAACATGATATTGTTAGCTCGTCTGATGCGAACATACTCAAGCACAAGATCATTACCTTCATGCCAATCCGCTCCTTCAAACAAGTAAATTTCAGCAACTCGTCTGCGTAAGAGACCTGCTAAATACTTACCACCTTGTGATTTGTATTGTAAAAACAAATCAGAGTTAGGAACACCACTCTTTAACGACTTCCATAAGCTTGAATTAGTTAATCGAGTAATTCCGCAGTTGTAAGTAAAGCTTAATAGCGCATCAAACTGATTTTGATTAACTTCAATCTCATCAGCATTTAATGAAGCAACTAGCTGTTTTTCAAACTTTTTTAGATCTTGAGAGAATACAGCTTCTGCTTTAGTAAGTGACCACTTATCACTTACTTTTACATCTGGGCCATAATGACCATAACCGATGGTGTAGTACTTCTCATTCTCTGTAGCTTTGTAAGCACTTTCTGAGTAGGTCTCAAAGCTCTTGATTAAATCCTTACAATTATCACTTGCTTGCATACTCATAGCCTAGATACTCACATATAGATTGAATAGCTTCGTCAGCGCCATAAGCGATGACAACCTTATAACCAATTCTTGCTAAACGCTCATGCCATACTTTTTGTTCATCAGAAACATGAGACATGCTTTTAACAGCTCTCTTCATCTCTATAAAGAGACCTGCGTAACCTTGCTTGGGAACTGCAAACATAAGATCAGGAACACCCGCTCTTACGCCTTCACGTTTCATGCGATAAGCTTCTTGAGAGAACTTTGCTGTAGTTTTACGCCTTGAACCACCATTTGGTATTGCAAATAAGAACTGACCAATAGTGTCATTTCCTATCTTTTGATGATCTGCCCATGCAACCACTCTCTGTTGTTCAACTGTCTCTAAAGGGCATGCTTTCATTACCGTCTCCAAAGACAAATGCAGATAAAGCAGATCACACTTATGATTGCATATACCATTGGTACGCCAGCAATAGCTGCTATTAAAGCAAAACCAAATTCAAAAGCATAAGCTCCAAAGTGCAACATTTTGTTTCTCATTTTGTTGCTCCTTTAAGGTATTTCTTAGAGATAAGCTCAAAAATATGACCTGAGCCTAAGAAACCAAGTGGAATTGCATACGCTATTGCATCTTTATAGTTAAACTTCTCGGTGCCAAACCTCCATGCAAGCCATGTAATAGACAATGTACCAGCACCACATAATATGGCATCTAATACGCGCTCTTTGGTTGTAGGAGGATATTGCTGTAGAGTAGAACGAAGGAAGGCTATTAGTGCGCCTGTAATTCCTGCAAGAATAAAATGGAAATAAGGCAACTGCAATATATCATCCAACATTTGCCTTTCTCCATATACGAAAAAACCTGCCAAAAGGCAGGTTTTTCACACTAAATTATCTCGTATGTAATACATTGAATCAGTGTTTTTACCCTGTAATCACACTAATCCACTGTATTGTTTATAAGTCTATTTCATAAAAACGATCCGTTAACGATCAATAAACGATCTTTTTATCTATTTAAATTTATAGAATAAAGTAGTAATTTAGAGGATTAAAGCAGTCTGCTATGGAGATGGCGGCCCTATTTTAGAATTTTGTGTAGCTAGTCAATTTCCTGGCGTCTTGCCACCCGCGCCTTAATCCATGCCGTCACAGTACCTTGACGAGGTTATTTTTTTAAGATTGAATAAATAGCGCCTATAAAAAAGAGAATTAGAAAAATAAAGCCAAAGCCACCTGCCAGCAACATATCGTAATTCCATTCATCCATACTTGCCTTTTTGAATTCTTCAAGCAATCTGGTTGGAATTACATACATCATTGGAACTAAAAATATTGACCAGAAACCAATATTTTTTAACAGGTAAGAAATGTTGCTTTCAGGAATTATCTTTTCTGAAACAGAGTTAGCTAAAATTCTACATTTTTGCTTTAATGCATTGTTATTTTTAACGATATAAACATCTATTTCCATTTCGGAAAGATAATGCTCTTCTTTACCTGCTTTTTTATATTTATTTTTAAGTTCAGCAATAGCAAGTAGCCTAATTTTATCTTGAACAAAACCAGTATCTTGCATTAAGAAATCTTCAAGATCTTTTCTTATTTTTGAAGGAAACATTTTAATCAATCTTTGCCAGTTCTTTTATTCGCTCATTCATAAAATCTGAGAGACTGTCATCAATATGCTTTGATTCAGTGTAGCGCATACCAGTCATATGATCTTTTATAAAGGTTGTATCATGTCGCTGATCATAGGCTCTATACGAAGTGGACGACATTCTAAACAGAACTAGAGTACAAATTCTGATACCTGGCTTTAGAATAATTGGGGTGGCCCCCATATTGGCAATTACAATGATCTTGTTACCATGAAAGCCAGGATTGATGTATTGGCTTATTGCAGCATTCAATCCAACTTTTGCAAGACTGTTACGGTTCATAATTAAACCGTTGACATCTTGTGGTAAAGAAATTAATTCAGATGAGTGACCTGTTACAAACTCTCCTGGTTTCAGTTCATATCCAGCAGATATTGAAATAATTTTGGATGATCTTTTTAAATCATCCTTACTTAATTCAGATAAATCAATTGTTTTATCAAAACTAAACTGTTCAATACTATCAGCTAGTGTAAGATCGATACTGCCTGGCTGAATGTTTGAAACTTGCAAAGGAGAAATGTTTAATTTTCCTAATCTTATAAGCTCAAGAATATCTTTGTCACTTAAAGAAGACATTTGCAATCCTTACCTTTTACTTGAAACTGAAATAACCTTGTCAGCAGCTTTTCTGATTAAATACCCTACATTGTCAAAATGCCTGCCTATACCCAAAACATAAGGCTCCTGATCATTTGAATTTAATTCATCAATCATTCGCTTGTTTCTCTTCTCTACAGCCATTCCAAGAGTATGCAAATCAGAAGTTTCGAAGGCAAATTTAGTAAGTTTTGCAAACTTAAACATATTTGTTTCTCCATAAACAAATCTTTATCAAAAGTATAGCATCAAATCAAAAACTCTCCACAAACTTTTGATAAATTCTGTCTTTGAATCTTTCCTGTCTGTCGTAGCTCTTCTCAAGATCCTGTCCATACTGAGCAGTCTTAGGTTCAAGATGTGATAATTTATCCACACCAAGACACCAGCGAACCGCCTGAGCAGGATCATCATGAGCGCGTTTGTAATGACGACATAAGCGTCTTACCTTCTGGTACGAAATATTCAGAGCTTTGCAGCATTCAGCCATAGACCTGTACTCTGTTCCGTCATACTTAAACGTTCTCATGCTTAACCTCCTTCTGCAGATAATCAAGTACCAGCTTTTCACCAAGGATAATTATGTCTCTTACCGCGCTCCCTGTGAGATAGCGTACAGCGTCGTCATATGGAGTAGCATCGTACCTGTCTTTGTGACGTACACGCTTAACTGTAACGCGCTCTTTAAGAACTGACAGGATATCGTACTCATCAAGACCTCGAATGTAGTACATTGAGAGTAGCTTATGCACCTGAGGACGTGTTTGCTTTAACCAACACATACAAGCTTCAACAATAAGTGCACTCTCATCGTCAATGATATAGTCTTCATGGGCAGTTGCAGGGCAGTGATACCCTACAGCACCAAAATATCGTGCCCATAAACCGTAGTTGTGCAGAAGACTTAAAAAATCAGATGAGTAACCATCCTGTATTGCTTCTATGATGTACTTAGTTAGCATTTACCTTCCTTACGCGCTCGACTTATAAGCACTCCTAAATTCCGTCAATTTGGTACATTCTAAAAGCCTTATCTGCAGGTACATTTGGAATGATTACAAGATCTTTCAATGTGAGATTTGTATTACCTGTGATGATCTCTAATGCTTTAGCTTTAACATTTGGAGTAATAACTCTGATAAGAGCGTTTGAATCACGTGTTTTAAAAAATTCCATTTTTGAGATAGTCTCACGATCTTTCTCATTGTTCTTAAGTGTGCTCTCAGGTACAGCCAGTACTGTGAACTTGTTAGCAGCAGAACGTCTTAAATCAATAAAGAGCTGTGGCTGTAACACCAGCATGTTAGTAAGAGCCATAGCATCGTTTAATGCTCTGTGAGCTTTGTAAATAAAACGATTATGAGCAATGATTTTTACAAGGCCACATGATTTATAACCATAACCTAACCAATCAATACCAATCATTGAGCAAGCCCAAGGTATCTTGCGCATTGGTTCACTGTCTTTGAAGATTCTGTCAAAGAACGGACAGTCAAATGCAGCATTGTGAGATATCACAAGATTTACATCAGAGAACAGCTTAAAGATCTTTGCATAGTTAAAATCTTCACCTGCAACCATCTCATTGGTAATACCTGTGATATCAGTAATCATTGGAGAGATTTCTTTTTTAGGCTGCTTAAATCCTTGATACTTGTCAGTGATTTGAAAGATCTTACCATCGTCTTTAGAGTAGGTAACTTTGAGAAAACCTAACTCGATAGGATCATCATTAAACCTGTCTAAGCCTGTAGTCTCAAAATCCAAGATAATGGCTTTGCCCACCTTTTCGTTTGGATATTTTTTTCTGTACAGAAAGATTGATCCATACTTGTTACTTTCACCAGGCTCTTCAATAGCCTCAGGAGGTATAGGCAACCTTCTGTCAGGTGGAATGTTGTCATAATCGAAATCTTTACCGTACATTAAAAAACACCTCTCCATACCTGTCTGTTGACTGCATCAGCGCCATATTGAGCTATAAGCGCTGACATATACTCGCTGTTAGCAAGCATTTCCTTGGTAAGCACACTAGGCATTTGCATTTGAGCCTTACCTGTGTCTTTGTATCCATGCACGCTGTCACTATCACGGTTTTTAGCTAAAGATGTGGGTTGTGACAACGTACATGAATCTTGTTGTGCAACAGAGTACTGTGGTTCTTCGTAAACACAGTCACTTTGCTGCTTAATTCTTTGTCGTGTTTTCCTGAGGTTATTAACCCAGTACACACATAGTCTTGTAAGCTGAGATAATGAGATCTCTTTACGGTTTCCTCTTTGATATCTCCATATACCGTCTTTGACGTAGTAAGAGTGCATCTTCTCGATTAACTGCTCTACGTCTGATGCAGACAGCTTGTAAATATCACTAAGGGTCTGTCTTAGAGTTGAGGTGATAACCTCGTTCTTGTTGTTCTTTTCATCGATATTGTCAAAAGCATGTTCATAATCAACAAACTCACTGTTGATCATCTCACCGCGCTCATCATAGGTGATAAAGAGCTCAATACCACGAACGTTCTTTTTGATGATTCTGACTTTTTGATTTTGTGGCTTTAGAGCAACAGTCTGTTCCTGAAGTTCAAGCTCGTGAGCCTGATTTTCAAAAACTTCCCCTTGCTTCTTACTATTAAGATCAGATCTATATATATATTTATTTTTATCTATATTTAGATCTTTATTATAGGAGTGTGACAAATTGTCGCACCCCCTGTGACAATTTGTCGCACCCATGTGACTATTTGTCACCATCTCAACAGAGTTTTCCACAGGCTCTAAAGAGTTTCCAACAGGATCAACTTTCTTGGATTTTGACTTCTTTTGCATCTTTTTAATCAAAGAAGGCTGCATAGCTTCAACACGAACTTTCTCAGCATCTTTCATGATGTTGGTAGTTAAAAGCTTGATGTTGCCAACGTCAGTTTCGTCAATGTATACGTAACCGCGCTCTTTTAAGGTCTTTAAAGAGCGTTGTATAGTTCTACGGGGCATATTAACCTTAAGAGCCAGGTTATTCATTGTTGAATAATAGCCATTCTTAAAAGTAGACAATGCAACCAAGATAATCTTTGGAGCTGGAGCTAATTCCAACTGCATCAAATCATCTGATACATACGAGGTAATTGTGTCCATATAACTCTCCTTACTTTGATAAGGTAGAAGGTTCTTTGTTCCAGTCAGGCTCTTTTGCCCAAACCTGTAGATTTGGATATTCAGTCTTAAAGTACATCATCCAACCGCGAGGTATACCTTTCTTTAACCATCCCAATACAGAAGGAGCTTTAATACCGCAGATCATTCCTACTTTTGTAGGACCGCCTAGCTCATCTATAAGAGTTTGAGTAAATACCGGATCTTTTAAATTTCGTCTTTTCATCTACATAAATCCAAAATTTTGCCACTATATTATGTTAGTTTTAACTAAATAAAAATTCAAGGCATAACTACTAAAATATATCCTACAATTAGATATAGCTAAAGAAAATGTGGGGTTGTTAGATATGTTTGACTTTTCTCAACTGTCAGATCGTATTAACTACGGTTTAAAAAAGAGTGGTAAGAATCAATCTAGACTTGCTGAAGAATGTGGCGTTAAATCTTCATCTGTAAATGGATGGACAAGTGGTAAAACCAAAGATTTGATGTCTACTGTAGCTTACAAGGCAAGTCGTTCCTTAAATCTAAATCTTAATTGGCTCATCACCGGTAAAGGTGAACCTGAGGGTGATCCTGTAGTTGCATTGGATGATGATGAAACTCCATCAGATGATTATGTGCAGATTAAAGAGTACGGTGTTAGATGTGCTGCAGGTAATGGCTGTGAACCTACTTATGAAGAACAGACAGAGAGTGTGCCTGCGACGTATCGCCGATCATGGTTTCAGCGTATTTGTGTGAATCCTGAGCATTGTAAAAGATTTATTGTCTCAGGTGACAGCATGGAGCCAATTCTTTTTCCCGATGATAGAATTTTAGTAAATATGGCAGATACAAGCCCCATACATAATAACCATGTTTACGCTATCGTCTATGGTGATGAAGTAAGAGTAAAGCGCCTAATACAGTTAATGAATGGCGATCTAATTATTCATTCCGAGAACCCACAGTATCCAGATGAAACTATACACAAAGGTGATGAGATCAACTTCCGCATCATCGGTCGTGTCATAGATAAGTCGGGAAGTGGTGGGTTGTAAACAAACTTTGACATTGTAGTTTTAATCTTTTATAGTTGACAAAAGTAAACGTTCACAAATAACAGCGAGGTAACTAAGATGGATTTAATGCTATTTTTAAGAAGCATTGCCAGTTGTTGCTTCTTTATTACAACTAAGAATAGACAATCTGATTTAAACAAAGCTAAGTATATAGCCTCATTAGATCGTATTGAAGAAAACCTAGACAAAGAAGAAGAGCTAGGCTATCAACGTCACTTTATTGCTGTAGGTAATAGAATAAGACGTGCTGCCAAGGAATTATCTAATGCCAACTAATAACAATCAAATAGATAAAGATAATTCAGCTAAAACTCAAAAGGTTGCTCTTATCAGAACTCACCAAGAAGTTAGATCTGGTCCAATTCCATCTCCTTCTGAAATGAAACAATATTCTGAGGTTGATTCTTCATTGCCAAACAGAATAATGGCAATGGCGGAAAAAGAACAGCAACAAACGTATGAGCTTAGAAAAAGTATTATTGATAAAAGAGATTTTATCTCTTGTAGAGATTATGATTACGATGTCAAAGCTCTTAGATACTGTACTTTTCTATGCTTTTTATTTATGTTGTTAGCTGCTTTGCTGTTTTATTTGGACAAAACTGGAGCAGCAGTCTTTTTTGGTGTAACAGCTTTTATTACATTACCTAAAATTTATTTGGCGCCAAGAGCTAATAAAACAGGCAAAAATAAAGAAGATAAAACCGAGCAACAATAAAATAACAAAAGCCAGTACTAAGATACTGGCTTTTACATTTTAGATTACTTCATTAGGTGTTTTACCTAAAACACTCAAAGCCTCCTCATACTTCGATTCGCTTGTATTACCTTTACCGCAAAGCATCTGATTCATCAGTTTTGTAAATAATTCTATTAAATCACATCAAAATTTTAGCAGCTTTCCTTTAATTAAATTCCTTTATTTTTCAATACTATAAAATATTCTTTAGTTTTTCCTGTTGCAATTTCGTTAGTTTTAACTAAGATCTTTAATAATGATTAGCTAAAACTAATAATTTACAGGTATTCTGAAATGGCAACACTAAATTTATCTCTCGAAGTATCAGATATTCAAATCTCAACTCTTACTTTAAAAGCAAACGAGTATAGAAAACTCAACGCTGAGATTGAAAATGCAAAAGAATTAGCATCAAAGTTCTTTGACAGAGTGTCTTTAAGCTTAAAGTCAGACATCAATAAAGAGCTTAATGAGAAACAAATGGCCTATCTTGATGCTGTGAATATGATTGTTACAGCTCAAAAGATTGAGGACAAGATCACTGACGCTGTTTTAAATCTTGGTAAAGAGCCTGAGACAAAGAAGCCTACAGACTATACCAATGACAAGCTTGATCAAGACAAAGGTACACCAGTAAAGTCTGTAAAAGCTCCTAAAGCTACAGCTAAAGAAGCAAAAAAGACTGCAACCGAGCCTGTCAAAGATTTACCTGTAAAAGATCCTGTTGAAAAGAAAGCTGATGGAGCATGTGATCCTGGATCATCAGTATCTAAGGCTGTTAAAGCTGCTGCGCTTAAGGTAATTCACTCAACTGATCCTCAGTGGTTGTGGAGCGTTCATCAGTTAGCTTACAACCAAATCAAGAATATACCTGCATCATTTGATATTGGTGTACTTGAAGATCTTGCAGCATGCCGTGCATGGGAGATTCTAAAAGACAAAGAAGAAACTGTACTTGAAGGTGTTAACTTCAACGCTCAATACTTCGACAAGCAAGAAGGCTTTAAATGTTGCAGGGGGTTGGTTAGGACAGGACCACAGCTCAAATCAGCAATGGCTTTCAAGGCTCTTCACTCAATATGCGTCAACTATTACCAGTTCAATTCTAAAGGTATCAGCTTTGCTAGCAAGTTTATCTCCTATTGCAATTATGCAATAAAGCTTATTGACGATGAAAATGACAGGTCACTTGTATTAGCTGAAGCTGACAGACTTAAGAAAGCTTTTATTGATAACTGTCGAGCTAAAGAACAGGAGAGCCTCATAAATGAAACTAAGTAAAGACACAAAAGCTGTATTAAGCGACCTTATGGCAGGTGTTGGTTTTATTGGATGCTGTGCTGCAACTATCTACCTGTACAGCTATGAAGATGAGATTTACACCCTGTTAAACAAATTCTTTGGGCTCTAGTGACAGGCTCAAGACTAACAGACATTGAGGAGTAACCAAAATGACTAAAGCTAAGCTCAAACAAAAGCTATATGACCTGATGGTAAACATTACCGTAAGCATGTTCATAATCTTAGCTTTCTTCATGGTGGCATCAATGTTAGAACAGTTTCTGTAGCAACGGAAACAAGCAGAAAGAGCGCGCTCATCCGCTCTTAAATATGGTGAGTAAGTTAGAAACATGAAAATATCTCCTCAGTGAGATTTACTGAGGTTAGGTTCTTAAGTTCATTCACTTTCCTAACCTTAGGCTTTTTGAGCAAGTTTATAAGGAACTTATATGAATTTACTTAATAAAACAGAAGTTGCCATGAAGCTACACATGACCACGCAGACGTTCTTGAGACACTTAAGACTGGATTGGACAGATTTTCCTGAATCTTTCCCATTAACAAATTCAAGTAATGCTCAAAGAGTATGGATAGAGCCTGATATTGATGATTGGGTTCTAAAAAAAAGACAAGATTATCTTAAATCACACAAGGAATGAGTTAAAAAATGAGAGTTTTAGTTCACAAGATCTTCTTTGATGAAGAACCAAAATCAGAATATTCACCATACAGACATATACACAGTGCTGAAAAGAAGCTATGTATGTTTATCAACGACAATAAGATTGAAAGTAAAGATATCCAGTGCATACATGCTTTTCCAATGACTGATAACAGTGGAAATTTAGTAGACGGTTATGCAAGTGTTTTTTATTGGGTAAATAAGGATTAACAAGATGAATAAATTATATGGCGTTTGGTTTAAGAACAGTTACGAACCTTTAGCAATGTTGGATATCAAACTTACTGATAAGACATTAAAGCCTTATGAGCCTGTTAATACATATCTTTTGTACAAGGCTATGTTTATGGGAGCCAAGCCTACAGATATTAGAGCAGCATTTGTAGCTTTAAAGAAAGGTGCTTTTCCAAATGTTATAAAAAAGATCCTGTCTTATATAGACAATCCTCAAGAGATCTTAGAGGCATACAACGCACTTGATACTTATGAATCTGAAAGCAAAACAATGGACGAGATCAACAAAGAGCTTGATAAAGCTAATCCTGATACACCCCAGGCTTTTGCCAAAGGTGTAATTGAAGCACAGAAAGCTAATGAAGCTAAGGACAAAGCTGAGGTTAAAGATGCTGAATCTAATGCCAAGGTAGAAGAGCGCGTTGAGACTGTAGAGAGTAAGGCTACAGATACTAAGAAAGAAGACAAAAAGCCAGTGATTGAGATTAAAGATGAGAAGAGCATTGAGAAAGCCTGCCAAAGCTCAGCAGAGGTTAAAGCTGATGAAAAGACAGAGACTGAGATTAAGACACCTGCAAAGTTTTCACCAAGAACAGGAACAAAAGGAGCTGATGCAGCAAAGCAAGCCGTTCCTGTGGCAAAGGTCAATGTAGATAAAGCAAAGTATGTCTTTGGTGTAAGAGTAGGCACATACGACAAGCTACTTCGCGCTCTGGGCTTTGATGATGAGTATATCAATGCAAACTTATCAAACTTTGAGATGGATAGCCATGCTCTAGAGTTTGTTGTAGTCGATGAGCTTTGCCATAAGACAAAAGTTGATAAAGGTACCTTGGTATTTCAAATGAAACGTTTATTAAAAGCTTATGAGCTTAAATACAAATATAGCAGCTTAAAAGATGATGAGCATAGAACTGATCGTGTGAAGTTTCGTGTAGGTCTTTTAAATGCTGCAAAGCGTTTTGAACTTAACGGCAATCATCCTTTAAACAAGACAACTGTAGCAAAGGCATAACTATGAGAGTAAGTGAGCTTAAAGCTTGGCTTAAGAGCGTTGAAAATGAATTTGATGGTTCTGATCCTGAGATTGGTATTGACGTCTTAGCAGGCAAACATATCGAGTTCTGGTCAATGAATTTAGACGGAGCTCACTTTATTAAAAAGGATAATTGCCTGTCTCTCTTTCAAGTTCGCTTACGCTCTCCTATTCCTCATGGAGCTTTGCTAAAAGTTAAAGTACCTGGATTGGATAGCTTAGAGTGCAATCTGCATGATGCTATAGCTCGTTTTGTTGAGGAATACGAGGTATCAGGCGACCTAAAAGCATGGCAAGAGCAAGATATCGATATGCAGGAGTTTACCGTTGCTGTTATCAAAGATGATGTTTCTCGCTTGGTTCGCCTGTCTGAGGACTTGTTGTGTATATACAACAGAGATGATCTAATCGAGAAGTACAGTTTGTTAGTTACTAAAGAGTAAGACCCAGTATGAAGTTTTTAACTGTTGAGATGGATAACTTTATTAAAGAGCGTGTGCTTTATGAAGTTAAGGTAAATAAGCAGTCCCCTGACGATGCTCATGATAAAGCAAAACAAGCTTTAAAAGACTTGATCTTAGAGTGTATGGCGCTGAGACAAAAGCAATTTACATTAAAGATTACGGCTTAAAACCTGATGTCGCTCTTCAGGTTGCTGTAAGTGATTGCAAGATCAAGATTGAGACTTACTTTGATACTAAGGCTCCTAAAGTGGGTAAACAATCTGACAAAGTTGTCTGGACAAATGGCTTTCATAAAATCGTAAATGATAAACCAACTAAGGAATAAAACAATGGAACATGAAACATCACAGAACCTTATCAAGGTTGAACTGACAGTTAAACAACTTACAAGTATCTTAATCAATTTTGATTATCTGAATAAGCTGGCAAAGGAACGTGGAAAATCACTAATAGCCATTAAATACTCAAATGATATAGAGCCTTTTAAGAAAGCTTTGAATTACACCCTCGCCGAAGATCCTCGTCAATTCTCAGCTGAAGAATGTGACCTCTTATATTGGGCTAATAAGTTTGTTAATGATCCTGATGCTGTTAAAAAGATTGATGAGTTTTTCTCATACTTTACTTCTGCTAATGACACTGAGCGAGGTGATGGCGGATTTGGTAGTACTGGAGCTTAGAGGTAAAAAATGTTTCGTTTTAAAGCAAAATCTACAAACATTTACCAAGAAATGTTACATAGTGGAAAATACTCTTACTTATTTTCATGGGGGGACGCTATGGATTTTTCTAAAGATAATACAATTTTCATTAAACTTCATTATGAAGGCATGCAATGTAACGACCATGTAATCGAACTTGCCCCATTTGCAAAATCGCTTCAAGGTTTTTCGAAACTTTCATCTAATATAGGGGGATTGGTTTCAGGTAACCATAATAACGTAAAGATTTTCACCGGTGTAAATGTACAAAAGGGCTCTGTTGTAGTAGATGTTGCTATTCAGGTCATGTCTGGTGTTTTTGTTCAAGCTAGTATTAATTTGTTTTCATTATTTTTGAAAAGGTACATGAAAAAAAGGTTACATAAATAGAATTGAAATCGAAAATGAGGTTCTTAAATTAGAACAAGAAAAAAGGGATAAGAAAAATAATGAGTTTGTAAACTCAATAAGAGACTGCTATGGCAAATCAGAGCTTCCGATTGATCTTTGTTATGACTTAGCTATTAAGTTCTTTAAAAACTACCCAAAGCTTAAAGCTCCAGGTAAAGATTTTTTAAATACAATTGAAAATAACTGCAATTCTATCCAAGCTAAAATTGGAAATGAAGAATTGTTTAATGCAGATGTAATAACTCAAAGATCTTTTAAAAACTCTGATACAAAAACCGAAACTGTCGAATGTAATATTGTTTTGAAAAAGCTGGATAAAGAAAACGGGGTTTGTTCTTTGTATGTTGATGGAGATAAAACTCCTATTTCTGCGTCTATTGTAGACATAAACTTCTCGTCTGAGACAAATGAATATTTAGATAGTTTCGCCAATAGGAGTGAATATCAAACTGATACTTTAAGAGTTATGGCTCAAAAAAGAACAAATGAAGAGGGAAAAATAGTTGATTTTAGAATTATTTCAATAGTTCATGGTGATAATTACTAGGTTTCATGATTTATTGCATTTTCGCTTAACTTTGATCTTAAATATCTTAAATAGTTAGTGATTGATAGCACAGCATAATTCACTTAGCTTTGCTAGTATTGGCTTTGATTGTTTAATTGGAAGGTGATTTTATGTCAGATAACAAAATTGCTTCATGGCAACAGGTTAATGGCTTTTTTGCTCTTGAAGGTATTACAGAAGACAGTCTTGAAGATCTATGGAAACGCTTTGACGTAGATAACCTTTCTTTAGCTGATATAGAGTTTAAGATCTACGGACCTAACTATCACAGCTCTATACGTTCTGATTTTGCAGAAGGTATTGCTTCTTTTCAAAGTATTTTTAACAGACAGCTTTTATTTATCTTAGAAGATAAGAATCCGTACAGACCAGTACAGAAAGGTGATAAAGAAAACTTTCTTTTTTACATATCAATTCAACCGGGGTGTACTGACGTCATACTAAGATTATCAAAACCTATCGTCAATGCAGTGGTAAAGAAACTAGAAAAAATGAAACCATGGAAAGTATGCATCTTCTTTTTATTATTAGCAGCAATATATGAGAGCCCCAAATTTTATACAATATGGACAGACTCCTGTATAAAAGGGCAAGAACTAAAACTAGAAGAGTTAAATGATAAATTTAATGCTTTATTGAAACTATCAGAATCTCAGGTCTTTAAAAAGTTTGTTACATCTCAAGATTATCAAAATTTAAAATGTATGGTACTTGATGATGTATGTAATCAACAGATCAGAGCTTCCAATGAATTGATAAGGAATACAGCTGAAGTAGAAAGGATTGAACTTAATAGTGAAACTTATGAAGTTAATGATATCAACAGAATAAAAGATACTCCTGATGAAGACGTTATTCCTACCTCCAGTAAATTTGTAGAAGGGCTTTTTCAGATAACCTCTATTGATAGACTACACTACCCTTCTTTAAGACTGCATCTAAAATCAGAAGACAAAAGTAATTCTACTGTAGATGCAACATTTAATTGTGAGGATGGTTCTTTGACTGAAGAGCAAATAAAGTTAATCTGGTCATCATGTGAACAAGGTCGTTCATTAAAGTTTAAGATAAATGAAACAATAGCCAAAGATGGCAAAATTAAAAACGCATACATTGAATATGTAACAAAACCTTGACGCTCCCATTTTTCTGCGCTATTATCGCCGATGTAGGGACTTCCCTACCGTGCCTAAGAAACACGACAGTACATAGCGCTGACTTGGCGACACACGTCAATCTCACCATATTTAATACATAACCTCACATAGGTTTACTGTATTTGCTTTATGGTGGTGTGGTGTGAATATATTGAATAAGCACCGCTCGACTATGTACGAGTTTCTTAGCACCACCGACCCACTTAAGAAATGGGTTAATTAAGAAATATATATACATAGGAGACATTATCATGTCTAACTCAAACCTAACTTCATATAATTTTCACAACTCAAATATCCGTGTAGAACAGAACGATAAAGGTGAAGTTCTCTTTTGCCTGGCTGATGTGTGCAAGTCACTTAATTTACAGAACCCTACACATGCAGTGGATCAGATTAAAAAAGAGTTTGAACTACCTACATTGAATGTAGCTAGCTTTGACACAGGCTACGGAGTAAAAGAGTTCACCATGATCACCGAGCCACAGCTCTACTTCGTAATGATGAGATCTAACTCTAAGATTGCCCGTGAGTTCCGTCAGTGGATTTGTAATGAAGTATTACCTTCAATTCGCGCTCAAGGTGCCTATGTTGCAAATAACACTCATGTAGATGATCATGAGGCTGAGGCTGAATCTCAAAAGCGCTGCTGGTATGTAAAGCAGCTTACTGACTTATGCCAGAAGTACAACATCTCAGATGAGGCTTTAGTTGCAGCTGTTAATATTGCCCAACGTGCATTTAAGCAAGGCTATGCTATCGCGCTCAATAAATCTACAGATACTACAGACAAGCAGCCAAAGGCAGATGATAGATTAACCATCACTGAGGATGAGGCTACTGCAATTGATCACATGGTTTACTACCATGACAAGTTTAGACCTGAAACATTAAAGGCTTACAAGAAGATTGCAGAAATTCAGGCACAGGCTACAAAGCTCTTGCTTACGATTCAGGATATACCATCAGCTCAACTTTATGAATCAGCTGTTGCACCTGATATTAGTGCACAAAGATTAAAGAGATTTAATACTACAAAAGTTAAGAAAGGTGCACTTGTGGTTAGTGCTTAGCTTAGATAAATGAAGAAAGCCCTCTGTTAGAGGGCTTTGTAGATAAGCTTTATGCTACAGCTTTATCTTTTACGTCTATGGTCAATTTCTTTAGCAACGCCCTTGAAAGGTGAACCATCTTGTTTCACATCCATAAATTGACCTGAAACAGCATCTCTCTTTACAAAGGTATAATTTTTAGGATTGTAAGTTTGTGTACGATCCTTTATTGCACCTTTTCGATAGCCTTTTTTAGTATTATTAGCCATATTTTACTCCTTGCTTTGTCTTGGGAATTTAAAGAATTTTGCATTCTTAGGGTATATGATTTTGCCATTCCGTCTAATAAATCGACAAAAGACAATATCAGTTTCGTTGGGAGTATTTTGAGAGATCTCGCAACTCTTTAAACATTTAGTCATTTAAATGTCCTTTAATTGCGAGCCCACATTTGAAATTCATCAAGAAGAAATTTATAATGCGAGTGTTCTATGTTCACATTAGGATATCTTCTTAATGTCGGTTCAGGTAGTGAGCTCTAAGCCAAACCTGACCTATAAGGCTCTAGTTTTGCATTAACAAGACTAGAGCTTTTAATTTAAGTTACATCAATATAGTCTATTTAACCACTTTTATATCAGGAACATAAAAGTGGAAGAACTTAGAGTTCTTTGGATAGACAATCTTACCCTTTCTTCGGATAAATCTACAAAAGATCTCTTTCATTCCTACTTTGGTTTCATTAGATTTTTTCATAATCTATGATCTCCAAATTATGAAAATCTCTCACTATTGAAACTTTTGTGGTATAATCCGAACATCTTTATAAAGTCGAGTTATACTCGCATAAACACAAAAGAGTACATGTGGATTTTCGTACGTCACTGTACTTTTGCTCAACCCTAGCAGTACTGGTAATATTGCTAGGGTTTTATCGTATATAGTATATGATTAATATGGAGAAAAGATCAACTATTTAACAACATTTTGTTAATTAGTTTTTAAAAAACTAGGAGCCACCCCTAATTCACCAGACATATAAGCATTTCTAATGCTTTTATCTGTCCTCTTTCCTTGCTTTAAATTAGTGATCCTTTGTATTTTAGATTCGCCATAAAAGTCTTTAGAAATAATCCAATATGAATCTCTTCTCATTAATTCTTGATCTAACAAAGAACTATCATGGCATGTAAAAATAAGCTGTCTTCTAATATCTCTATTACAACACTGGTTGAATAGTTCAATAAGATGTCTAACAAGAAGAGGATGTAAGCTTCTGTCCAATTCATCAACGATAAAAGTAATATCAGAATTTTTAAGCAAAAGATCTCTTAAAACAGGTCTGAGTTCATATAATCTCTTAGTTCCATCAGATTCAGTTGCAAGATCAAGCTCAGTAGTACTGTCATGATTGTCTAAATTTTTATGACGTATTCTTACAGATGAAAATTCTAGCTTATTATTTACCTTTCTTACATTTACAGATTGGCTGATACACATTGAGTCGCCATCTTTCAGTTGTCTATTAAGTGAACTTAAAAACTGAGGAACAAAATTTAGAGAGTCAGCATCGATAGGTTTTCTTATATATTCACTGTTACTAATGTCCAAATTCTTAAGTAACATATTAAAATCTTCATAAGAATCGGCATTTGTATTTGGTTCAAAAAAGTTTGTGTTAGGTCCAATAATGATTAAACCATTACTAAACCATTCATACGCTTCTTTAAATAGCTTTACCTGTTGTGAATATGTATTGTTTAAAAATGACTGTGAAGAAGCCGTTCCTTGCATAACGACGGACAAACGGGTTTTCTCATCATTTGTGTATTCTTTTGATAAATCAGTAAGAACATTTTCTTTTCTCTCAAACAAAACGTTCTTTGTTGTTTTACCAAGACTAGAAAGCTTTTCGTATAGAATTTTGTCTGTATCTAACTCTATCTCATACTCATATACATTAGTATTTGTTAGAAATTTTATATAGAAATATGAGGGGATTTGTCTCTCTGAATTAACAAAAGCAAATGGTTGGAGATTTGTTTTATCATCTTTAGTCAGCACCAGCCTCTTTAAGAAGAAAATTGCTTCTATAAAATTAGTTTTACCGCTTGCGTTGTAACCATATATAGCAGTTAATGGCAATACTCTTCCTGTAAAAGCATTATCAGTTGCTAATCTTTCAAAAGGATCTCTTTCTCTTGTTGCCATCATTGTAAATTCAGTCTCCCCATAAAAGGAAAGCCAATTTTTAAATTTAAACTCCAAAAGCATAGCATTCTCCTCCATTAATCACTTATATCATTATATAACGTTTTATTGTAAATATGAAATAATAAACAAATAACTGTTTAATTATTTTTAGACATACAAATAGATGAGATGAATCGCATTAAAGAGCTCGCAAAATCATCAGACAAAAACACAAGCAGATTTATTGTGGATACAATCTTAAGGAAGTGAGTTTAAGGCAGTAGAGATACTGCCTAAATTGTGTGATAATAGAGAAAAATGAGTGTGCTGAATCACGTGGGATCCACCGCCACATATACGCCACACAAGGCATCTTATATGCTAGATTTAATTATAAATCAAAAAGTAATTTGCAAAAAATGGTGGTCGTTCTCACCGCCATAGCACCTTTTAGGTGCTTTTTTCATATCTAAAATCAGCGTCTTATCTATACATTATTTCTTTGTTTTTCATGCAATTATTTACATTGTTTGTAAAAAATATCACTTTATACTTTGTTTATATTATTAAATCACGGCGACAAAGCTGTGAATTGAGATTATACAAAATGAAACTTAAAGCTCTGAACTAGTAGACAATACGTGAACAACTTGGGAACAAAAACGAGATCTTAGGGGGGCAAAAAGAAAAAAGAACAGCCTCAAGCTATTCTTCCCTTCATTTGGAGCGGGAAACGAGGTTCGAACTCGCGACCCTAACCATGGCAAGGTTATG
>OLIS01000096.1_pt1 | contig 62122 bp, 66 predicted proteins | sample 1601351 | NCBI WGS metagenome assembly OLIS01 (sample SAMEA2452122, study PRJEB22498) | human gut metagenome | biome: human feces; feature: human gut; material: feces | place: Australia | collected 2012
TAGTGCACGGGCTTCCCAAGCCTGTGAGGCGGGTTCGACTCCCGTATCTCGCTCAAATACTAATAATCAGTCACTTACATCATTTTTCACCATTAAAAACATAGCAAAATCCATCATTTTCACCCACAAAATAGGTACAAAAACGTGCATAATGTACGCCAATGTGAGTAGTTTTGTGAGTAATATGTGAGTAAAATTGAGTTGTGAGTAAAATCTGTGAGTAAGTATGAATAGCATCAAGACATACGTTGAAGGAAAGTCACTGAAGGTTTTCTTCATCATAAGTTACAACGGAAAGAGATTCCAGGTCTATACCGGCATCACGAGTACGGTCAAGTTCAGCGGGATGATCTTCCCGAAGAGTGTTCCGAATGCAAGAGCCAAGACGGCCATGTTAGCAAGGCTATTTGCGTCCGTGGAAGAATATGTCTATATGAATGGTGATCTTCCGGCAGCAAGGATGAAGGACGAAATCAAAGCCATCATCAACGGAAGGGCTGCATCGGTAGAGAAGAATATCCTCTACTACATCGATGAGTTCATCAAGACCAAGGCCAAGGACAGCACAAAGGAGATATTCCTCAGAACAAGGAAGAGGATTGAATCCTTCGATGAGCATGCGGATTTCGACAACATCGACAGGGACTGGCTTGAAAGATTCCAGGCACACGAGCTCCTGAAGGGTCGTATGAGCGGTGGAATAGCGATCGACCTCAGAAACATACGTACGGTATTCAACTGGGCCATAGACAACGAGATTACGACCAAATATCCCTTCCGTAAGTTTTCCATCAAGACGGAGCGTCAGCAGTACCTGTATCTGAGTGTCGAAGAGATGAGGGAGTATCGTGACTTTCCGGTAGAGCCTTTCATGGAGAAGTACCGTGACTTGTTTATGCTCGGGTTCTATCTGATAGGCATCAACCTCTCCGACCTTCTCGAACTTCCTGCTGACTGCATCAAGAAAGGGCGCATCCAGTACAAGCGCAACAAGACCGGCAGACTCTACGACATCAAGGTTGAGCCGGAAGCTATGGAAATCATCAAGAAGTATAAGGGAAAGGACCATCTTCTGTGTATCCTGGATGACGGAACGAAGGAGTCAAGCTTCCGTAGAACGCTTGGTGACTACCTGAAGAGAATCGGACCTACCGAGATGAAGAAGAACAAGCGAGGCGCCTTAATCAAGAAGGAAATCAAGCCACTTCACAAGGATATAGTATGGTACACGGCCAGGAGAAGCTGGGCTACCATAGCTGCGAGCATCGATGTTCCGAAGGAAGTTATCGGTAAGGCTCTAGGGCATAGTGAATGGGATTCATCCACCACCGACCTCTATATTCAGTTCGACAATAAGAAGATAGACGAGGCGAACCGAAAAGTCATAGACTATCTGAACGGTTAACAAGGAAAATCCCCACGCCATCAGGAAATGACGTGGGGAAAGTTATTTTATGACAAGCATCTATTTATCGAATTCGTTCAAATCCTTGGTAAGCTCAGAGATTTTTTTTGAAATCTCATCACACCTCTTATCGGAATGATTCATCGCATCGATAAGTTGTCTCAATGTTATCCTGTGCTTGCAGTAATTAACCTTTGCGTGTTCGCATGTCCATTTCTCCCTCCACAACATTTCCAGTAAGACGTAGAATCGGATAATCCTACTCTTCTTGACGATCTGATGGATTGCAGTATCCGACTCTTTCTCCGCCTCCTTCAGCTTCTCCTTTGTCTCTATCAGCTCTATTTGAAGCTTCTCGTTGCAGCGGAGGATGTAGCAGCATTCGGTAGCAAGGAGAGTTATGAAGAAGCAATCAGCAAACATGTTCCAGATTCCAAGAAAGGCTTCCACAATACAGAAGCATAGCCCGATGACAATGCACACGACAAAGATGTCGATGCGGTCGAAAATCATTTTTAATCTTTCTTTCATACGCTACAAATCGTTTTTATAATCGTTAGAAATAATCCAGGAGCTCATTACAACATTGAATATCAGCAAGAGAATAATGATGGCCCAGTACTGCCCGTCGGTAAGCTCGATGGTAAGATAATCAAAATCCTCGAAGTTCTTTCTGTGCCATTCCTTTTCTACAATCGGACCGATGTACTCGGCGTAATTTTCGAGATTTACAGGATTACTCATAAACCAGTCTCTACTCTTAACGCCTACGACCGGGCTATCACACCATGAAAATGCGTTGCACCACTTGACATTCTTGTTTTTGTCAATACCGACGCACACGACAAGCTCATTCTTGTTGCCGCCCTGCCAGTATGAGCGCTGCTTTTCAACGATTTCTTCCGGCTTGTTCTTAAAGAACAGGACGAACACCCTAAACTGCTTCCGCTCGCCATAGTATCCGTTCAGCCATCTCATCGCCTTCTCCTGATTCTTCGGAATCTTCAGTCCGAGAACAGGATTCTGGTCGTAAAGAACGATATCCGGATACTCGAACAGTCCAAGCTTTCGCGCCTGCTGATAATCTATATCCTCAAACTTGAAAATAGAACGTGAGGCTTTCACTTTATTCTTATAATCGTGCTCGGAAGATAATGTGTACGAGTTTTCAATGGAGCCATCCCACGCCCATTCCTGAGCATCGCCATCCTTAGTGTAGTAATCCCTGTGCATATCAATAAACACGCTTTGGGTTCCGAGAATCTTTCTGACTACATTAAACTCGTTGTCGGTCATGAAGTATTCTTCCTTGTTCCTAGCATCAAAATAAGTCCAACGTTCAGGGTGATTGTCTACGTACGAACAATCGTATGTTTCCGTACGTTGATGCTTTCCGCTTCCAACGGTCCTTGTACACGTGCGGTGTATGTACTCATTCCAGGCATCGTAATGACGGATTCTTGTCACGTAGCTTCCGAGATACTCCGTGTCAGCAGCATTTGACTGTTTGAACACGAACTCCATGAGGATACCTATGAGGATGGAAGGAACAATGAGTACTGCGTATTCCCACCAGGTGGTCTGCTTCCTGAAGAAAATCAACAGGAAAGCAGCAACCACGAATGGGATTAGGAATATGAATATTTCCATAAGCCGTTACTTCTTGAACAGGTCTACGTCGTTATCCTCTCCAAGCTGCATAATCATCTTTGTCTTGGATGAGGAGATAACCTTGTATTCGATAGGTTTTGTATCGGAGATGAACCATTTCGCCGGATATGTCTTCACGAGCGTCTCGTGCTCACGGATGATATCGAGCATTCTCTCCTGTGATGTCTGGAACTCGGAGCGCTGAATCTCTATGGACTGCATGAGGTCCTTGTAGAGCGAAACGTCGAAGTTAGGATTACTTTCCTTGATCCACTTCATAAGAGAGCCGTCTCCCTTTGAGTATCTGCCCTCGATAAGTTTCGGATAGATGGACTCGAATGCGGACTTGTACTCATCCGTAACCTGTGCCTTCTGCTGAAGAACCTTCCACATCTTGTCGTGAACACCCTCAATCTTGCCACGCTGAGCCTCTGACTGCTGGCGAAGTGAGATTTCCTGGTTGTTGTAATGGAAATAACAACCGATAACTGAACCTGCGGCGAGTACTACTATTGCGAGTACTGATGCCAAAATAATGTTTTTTACACTCATATTTTAAATATTAAAAATTATCCACTAGAACAGCTCCTTGATTCTTCGGAAGTCCTCGCCCTCTGGAACCGGGCAATCCTTCACCCACTCCATGTCCTTCACTTTCCACATAGACAGGTCGATGTCCTTTGGGAGTAGAGCCCTCATGTCTGCGAAGAGGTTGAGACGGAGAGAGCAGCCAGGGTTGAAACCATTGTCGTTCCATCTGTATTTCTTATGTCTGAGCATAACATCGTTCATTTCAACGAACTTTACCACATCGAGCTTGCTGTGGAGCGTGAGACAGATTCCGTCGAAGTCATAGCTGCGATTGCGGAGTGTTCTGTAATCAACCCATGCCGTATAGAGGAAAAGTCTTGGTGCAGGGATTCCGAGCGTACGGAATACGTTTCTGATTCCGTGAGCAAGCCACATTGTCTTTCCGTTGCAATCCGGCAGAAGAGGTTCTCCACCCGTGATACTAATCTCATCATAGTCCAGTCTGTCAACTACCGGAATCTCCTCGAAGTCAAACTGGTTGTTGCAGCACATAGGGCACTTGTTGTGACACTTTGCAGTCACCAGCAATCTTAGTTTCTTGTTCATAATCTTTTAATATTTTTATGCAAATGCGATTTTCGGTCACATTTCGTTCATATTTCCTACCTTAATTATTCGTAAACTATCGCAACTCTCCTCTCGCACTCTTCTACGGAAAATGCTGCAACGTACGTTCTGAGATTTCCGACCTTTTTATACTCAGTATAGCAGAGCTCCCAGATATACTTGGCCTTGAGACCAGTCTTCAGGGTTGCGTCGATAATGTTCTCGAATGTATAAAACATACCAGTCAAGTTGTTATATAACGTAATCTGTCGATCGTCGTTAAAATCAACGCTATCATTGTTAGACGTGAAGTCTTCTACCGATTGAGCATGGTTCTTTTTGAGATTGAACTCATAGTAGCTCTTAGCCTTTTCGTACGTGTCTGCCTTCTTGCGAATAAAGCCAGACTTTTCTATATACTTGCAAAGCAAATCTTTTGCTGTGTCGAAATCAATTTCGGTCATCTCGTCCAAGACGTAATCATTACTGATTCTACAGATAAAGCGCTGCTTCTTGCGTATGATGCGGTCTTTTTGAGAGTCGATAGCCTTTTGCTCTTGCGAGTTATGCGAAGCTCCGTCAAGTTCGAAGTATATTCTCCAATATGGAACGAAGAAATCGTAATAGCACCATCTTGTGCCAATCTTGTAATTCCCCTTCTCTCTTGTGAAGTAGATGTTGGCATCAATTAACATCTGCTCAAATTTGGACTCGGTTTTCGAGTTTTTATTGAGCAACTTGTTCTTTACAGGAGTAAAACTATGTCTTACATACCCTATATTCTTTTTATTAACTTTCATCTTCCCTATATTTACTTATTTAAAATTAATATTTTCCTTTTAAAAAGGTTATATGAAACAGGCAATAGACCTCTGAGAGAGTGGTTCTCCCCCTTCCCCCATCATTCATTGAAACGATGAGAGCTTGGTAGGAATATTCCACTCGAAGTTACATGAACCCAGTATAATGAGCCCCTTCGGTCGGATCGGTTGCCAAATCGTACAGCACCTAATCTAAGCAGCTTTCTGGGTACGCCCAGCCCTGCCCGCCTTCTGCCTTCAGTTCCTGCGGTGTCACCATGCGCCTCTTGTGACGTGGGTTTTAAGTCTGTGTAGCCGAGTGTATTTAGCCGACAAGCCACCAAGACTACCTGTCCGACCGAAAAAGGAATAGGGTAAAGTAAAAACCCTATCCTTTGTTCGTGTAACGCTCCGAACTCTGGATAGGGTCGTATAGGGAAGTGAATAATCACTTAATTATACTCATATGTCCGCTGTTTAGTGCGTTACTCCTAACAAGCACTGCAAAGATACGACGATTATTCTTACCCTCCAAACGCCTGATTTGTGTCAAAAATCCGCTCATTCAAGTAAAAAGTAAAAACAAAACTCTCGAAAGTACTGATTTAACTATGCATTTCGATTGAAGTAAAAACAGGAATTCGTGTCATTCATTAAAGTATCAAATATTTACATTCACATATTTTAAGAGAGGATTGTGTTTTTCGGTGTGTTTTTAGTGGTGACTTTTAATAAAATAGCCGCCTATCTGTAAGTGGATAAGCGGCTATTGGGTTATTATTCATCCGTACTGAATCGAAGACCTTGCTTTGCTTCTTCCGGTGAGGAAACGTCCTTCTTTAGGAGGTAATGTATGCATTTATCATAGGATAATGCGGTAACGAATTGCCATCCTCTCTCTGACATATAGTTAAGAATATCGGTGAGGTTGTTAAACTCAATCTTCTTGCTGAAGATTTTCCAAAACTACTATATCGTTTCTTTTCATATCATTCGCTTAACCGTGATGCGTAGGGCTTGGTTATTAATCGCAGGAGCCGAAGCTCCTTGGTTTGGCTAATCGGGGCTATTGCTTGCCGCCTGGTATTACCTCGAAGGCTCGGTGCTCCATATCCGAGGACAGGCGGTTGCCGTACTCGTCGCAAATCTTACCGTCCTTATCGACATAATGCTCCGAGGTAAGTATATCCTCCGCTATTCCAAGAAAGCTAAGACATTCCTGTGCTTCAAGGATAACATTCTTGCCTTCCTTCTCGGCGTTCTCGAAATGCCTGATGAATCCACCGTCGATGTCATCAATAGGCTCGTCGGCGTAGTCGCTCATCTCGTCCAAATACTGATAGTTGAGGCTTTTCAGTTCCTCTATCATCTGTGCATTTGTGCCGATTTCTCCGAGCATAGGCTTCTGGAGGGTTTCAACAAATTTCTTGTAGAACTTCTTCTTGCACTCCTTTGCCCACTCTTCCAATGTTGCTTTGTCAACTCCTTCTAACATAGTTCTCAATTTTATTGGTTTGAATTTTCTGTGCCTTTGATAAGGAAATGGGTCAGTGTCTTGATGTCCCACTTCTCGTTGAACGTTATATTTCGTTCTGCCAAAGCCTTCTGTAGGTCTTCCTTGACTTTATCAAGATGTCTTTTCATCATTGTAAGGTCACGCTGTGCTTTCTGCTGTTCGTAGTAAACGTTGTAAACATCTTCCGTGTCACAAATGTCTGACATGGTGTTTAGACGGCTTCCCATACGAACACATTCTTTTACAAGTTCACGATGCGACATGGAGGAATACTGGTCATATAGCTCCTGCTTGTCTCTTTTCTTCTTATTCATAATTCCTCATTTTAGTTAATAATGGCAGGAGATGGTTACTGGCCATCTCCAATTTTGGCTTGCTCATCAGACTCGTCGTCTTTGTCATAGACTCCGAAGAGCTTGAGAGTGTTGCTGTCAATCTCGGTCTTGCCTACAATGTAGCGCATCGTCATTTGGATATTAGGCTTACCATTGCTGGTATGACCCATCATGACGGCAATCTGTTCCAACGGAACACCCTTCTTCGAGAGATTCGTGGCGAACGAACGTCTGCCGGTGTGCGAGGAGATGAAGCGGTACTTCTTTCCCGTCTCCTCCCTGCCTGCCTTGAATACCTTCGTGTTCGTGTCTATTCCGCATTCACGGCAGATGTCACGGAGGGTTCTGTTGAAGGTCATCTCGCTGATTTCTCCAGGGAGAGGTTCGACACCCGTGCCGCATACCAGGAACGGACGGAGCTTCTTGTGAAGAGGAACCCTTACCTCTGTCTTGGTCTTCTGTGCTACATACACCAGGAAGTGTCCGGTATCATCGATGTTCTCGGGGGTTATCCTCTGACAATCGCTATATCGTGCTCCACAGAGGCATTCCATGAGGAACATGCGCTGAACATATCTCTTCGTCTGTCCTCTTGGATTGTAATTGATGATTCTGTTTATCTCCTCATCCGAGAGATAGACGGACTGGACAGGAACAGCCTTCGTTCTGAGTATCTTTCCGAACGTAGGGCTGTTAATCTCCTTCGTCGCATCGTTCTCACGTATCACCGCCTTGATGGTGGCGCATACGGTCTTTGCGGAGTTTGGAGCATAGTTCTCCTTGATCTTCTCAAAGAGGTCACGGAGGTTGTCGTCGGTGATGTCTTCCCACAATGGTTTGTGGCCCAACAGCTCATCGAACATTCTCACGACCTTGATGAACTTCGGATACTTCCAGATGTAAGCTCCGTAGAAGGTGTTGTGCCTCCATGCGTTGCTGTGATAGTCTGCGAACCAACCCTGCTTGATAGCGAGCTTGTACTTCTCCTGCTGTACAGGAGTCAACAGTCGTTCCCAGTCTCTTGTCTTGATTCTTAATTCTTCTGTCATAATTCTAACTTTTTGGTTTATAGTGCAAAGGTAATAAAGTTTATAATATAAACCATCACCTTTGCCGTTTTTAACGCTAATTTAACCTTCCGAAGCAGTCTGCTTCTCGACTGATACAATTTCTATCGTATCATCATTCCATTCATTCCATACGCTCGCGTAGTCATTTGCCTTATCTTCGGCATCTCTTTCTGATTCTGCAAGGAATACATAAGGCTCATCCATTTCAGCAGTAGTTTCATCTTCATAGATGAATCTGTACTTTGCCACATAAGTGCTGACGTATCCACTCAGTTCGTTATTCAACCCTGTCGCAATATCAGCGAGTAGCTCGACCGATACGTTATCGTCCAATGCACTTACCTTGTGAGGCTCTTTGTAGTAGCCAACACCGACATTTATGACGAAAACCGGGATGTCGGTATCACCACTACCTACCTCTACGATATCTACAAGACTGCTATTGTTGACAACTACAGGCCAGCCAAGTTTTTTCTTCTGCACATTGTGCTCTCTCATGATCTCACGGATGGTGCATGCAAGCTCCATCTTTGCTGTTGAACGCAACTCGTCAATCTTGTCTTTCAATACTGTTCTATCCATAATCTTAATATTTTGGTTTAACTTGATGCCCGCCGTTCCCGGCAGGCTTGTTTGGCTTAGTCTTTTCTTTCGATATCAAGACCCGTAAGCACGCCTTTCATATAGGCTAATGTCTCTTCCTTGCATTCCGACAGAAACTTCTGGCAGCCATCAATGATAACGCCATACTTACCGCTCGGATAATTCTGTAGAGAGCACGAGTGGTAATACTTTCCGGATTTCTCCTCGATTTCTCCTGCGAGTAGCTTCCCTTCGTCGGTCTCATTTGGACGATTTTCTGGGTACTCATCGTAAAAATACTCGTGCCATAAATCTAGTAGCATATCCTTGCAATCCTCCATATCTTGCAAAATATCCGATAATTTGTATGGCGCGCCGTTAACACCATGTCCATCCTCGCCAATCCATTTGCTGGCTTCCTCGTCAGGATCGAAGTCGCTATAATATTGGTACAACTTATCCATGAAGTCAGACTTATTGCCATTCTCGAACCAAATTGTGGCGATGAAATCTTGGCCTTGTGGGGAATACTTCTCTAACTCGACGCAAACCTCACCTCTTTCGTTAGGTGTATCGTCAACATTATAACTCCATCCTAAATTCTCTGCTAATTTCAAAAAATCATTCATATCTTTAATTTTAATTGGTAAAACATTGCACCCTCCGAAGAGGGCTTTTTAGGCTTCCGTGTAAGCGAGAATCTGTATGTAACGCATCTCGAAATTGACGAAGATGTCAAGATATATGCCGTCGTCAGTAAGGAGCGTGGTTCCGTTGTTCTCCTCGGTGATGATCTTGTTTTTCTCTGTGCCCATGAGGTTATTTACCAGGTCGTTTGCTACCATGGCCAAACGTGTCTTGTCTGCACTATCTTTTATCCATCTGACAACCATTGCGTTGTCATAGACCTCTGAATGACAAGCATTTGAATAAATAAAACCGACCGCCTCGTTGTTGTAGTTGTCCGTATAAAGACCCTCATCGAACATCTTCTCCCACAGAGGCTCGAAGTAGTACTCATCCTCCATGTTGTACTTGTCCAACTTGCTCACATTTACATCTACTATTTCCATAATCATTCTATTTAATTGGTTAATACTGGGAGCGTGAAACAATAATGTTCCACGCATTATTCGGCTTAAATAGGCAGAGACACGATATACTCCTTTTTCTTCTTTCGTGTTCTGCTCTTCACAGTGAATCCACAAAAATCTCTCAGCCACCCGGCAGCATTACCGATGAACGGCTCGTTAACCATAAGGATTGGACGAAGCATTCCGCTCTTCTTCATGTACTGATAGCTTATGAAGTCGAACGGATCATCCGGGTCATCGCACTTTTTCTCCCATACACTAACGTCGAGATAGTCGATGAAGTCTCCCTCTGGGGGATTGTCCATCTCTATGAATCTCTTCGGAGTGAGGAGAATTGTATCCTTAGGTTCATGGGACATAAAGAAATTCTCTACAACCTCATTGAACTTGTTCATGTCCATCTGTTTCTGGACAATGCCCTTTTTCTTCATGATGTCAGAAGCTTTGAGCATTTTTGTTCCTCTTCTTGCTGTTGCCATAATTCACAAAATTTTAAATGGTTAGACATAGTACCCTCCGAAGAGGGCTTTTGACTAGTGTGCAAGGAATCCTACCGCCTGGCCCTTGCCGATGGACCAACATAATCTGTCTTCCTTCAGGCACTCTGTGCAGTTTCCGGTACAGAGCAACGTTCCTTCCGGTGCTGATGTCTCACTCTCGAAGATAGGATGTGCCTCCGGGAATCCGTGACGGTTGTCCATCTTGAGACCAAGCCATCCGCTGAATAGGATGTGCATGTTCTCTGGGATTACGTTACCCTCATTAAGGTACTCGTTACACACATCGAACATCTTTGTGAACGCCAGGAACTTGGTATCCTTATGCTTGCGAGCAATCTCGCACATCTTGTCAAGATACCATTTATTCTGGATGTCACCGCCGATATGGAATCTGAATGCTCTAGGATAGCGGTAGTTGAGATACCCGTCAATCTCCTTGAAGTATCGCTCTGGATCCTCGTGGTAGATTGCGGAGTTGATTGCTCTCGTCTTGATAGCCTCCTTGTAAATCATATCGTTGCGGAGGTCATAGCAGCTCTTCGCACAGATTGCGCAGTTACCGCAATCCATTACAGGGATAAGCGATACAGATGGGATTGCTCCCAACTTGTTGTTGCCCTCACTGATTTTGACATGCAAGTCGCTAACGTTCTCCACTGCATTCTCATAAGCTGCCTGTACCTTTGTCAGACGATTCTCCATACCTTTCTTACCTAATGTCCAGTAATTTCTGCTCATAATTCTAAAAACTTAATTTGGTTAAACTTGGGGAACAAAAAACCGGCGTGTCTCACGACAGACCGGCTTGAACCATTTAAACAAAATCTAGTTATGATAAGGAGTCAGCCGCTGCTAACGACTGACCTTTTGGCTAATCTTTCGGTACATTCCAGTGGAATGAAATCGTAGCTTCATCTTCGTAGATGGAGAACGATATTAGTAGTTTTGCGTCTCCCTCACGCTCGTCATCTATGTACTGCTTGTGCGCCGGAACCATGTAGGTCGTTAGGTGACATTCGTCTTCAGTCAAGTTTTTTATGACTGCATTTCCGAAATCATCAAGCTTGTCCGTGCTTCTGTAGGGCTGCGGGATGCATTTCAGCTCGACAACATTGCTCTTGACGGTGGCCATTACCGGAACACCGGCGATGAATCCGAGATACACATTTCCATTGAATGAATAGTTCTCGTCATCAAACATATTCTCTTTCCACCAGTCAAGCATAACATTCTTGTTATCTAGAGGTGCAGGAACAAGGGAATTCACATCGATTTTCTCTTTAATCTCTTTCATAATCATTCATTTTTGGTTAGACATAGAATCGGTTACCGAATCAGTAACCGACTTTTGGCTAGAATGGCTCCCGGCTGGCGCCTTACTATAAAAGTTCGATCGGAGAGCTTTAGCTCGAAGGATTACCTCCAGTGAATGCACTGGAGGAGATCCTTCGTTGCAGAAGCTATCGTAAAACATCTTTGCCGGGCCACCATACTACAAGCGGCGAACCTTACTACTTACTGGCGATTACCTTCTCGACCTTATCCTTATGCCACTCGTTAATCTTGCCCTGGATGTCGATATCGTTCTCTATAATGAGCTGCTTGAGAACACCGAGCATTCTCCAGCCCTGCTCATCATAGAGCTTTGCTTTAGACTCAAGCTCCTTCAACGAGTTGGCCTCTGACATCTTCCGTCCGTTTTTCCAGAATCTGGCTCCGTGGAACATGATGAGGTTTCTCATCGTGTAGTAGGAACCAGAGCCCTTATAGGCATTGATGAAAGCATCTGATTGCTTGGTTTCCCATGCGAGATGCTTGCGCTTCTTGTTGAACTCGTGAACGGCATCGTACACTTCTGCGTAGAACTGCTGGTCAGATTCAACTTGCACCTGTTCTCCTATAAAATCGTCTGAGTCGAGAACGATTTCGCAGTTATGGTAGGCATCGTTCACTGCACTCACTGCCTCAGCCTCACTCTCGGCATCAACGCTCACTACCTTGTTTAAAGTCTCTGTGACTGATACGTAATATCTCTTCATAATTCTTGAAAATTTGGTTAATATTGTTCCGTGTCGGGTCTCGAACCCGATGTGCGCCTGGTCGCTCACGGATGATAGATGTTAGAGTCTCTTGAGAGCAGCTTCGATGTCTGCGACTTTTTTGTTCTCAATCTTCGATATTTCTTGTAATATCTCGTCCAAGTGAGTAACAAAACTAAGTGCATCTACTACGCGACCAACCTTCACATTAAGGTCACCAGCATGTATGTCGCATATACCAAACTCTTGCAACAAATAGTAAATGGTGCCACTCTTTAGCGCAAGAAGAATGCGTTTAACACAACTTATTTGCACGGTAATAACTCTGAAGGTAATACCACTGCGAGGGATGAAGATTTCTGTCATGTCAAGCTCAATGAGCTTATCGCATATAGCTTTCGCCAGTTCCTCGCACTTTTTTTCAGTTCTTGAGACTTGTGTGCGTAATCGTCACGTCCAAGTACTTTCCACATTTCTTTTTTATCCATAATTCTTAATAATTTATTGGTTAATAATGTCAGAGGGATTGCTCCCTCCGTTTTTAGGCTAATGCGTCCAATACTCTGTGGGCGTTGTATGCGACAGGATTCTGATACTTCATCTCTGCATTGATTCTACGCTCACAAATCTCAATACATCTCTCGTGTGCAATATTCTCGGACAAGGCATCAAACTCGATATGGGTGCTGCCAGATGAAGGCTTGCCCACACAATACTTGTGCCCGTCACGATAGCACACGATTCTTCTGTTCACTCTGTAGATAGTTCTACTTCCCTTCTGTGAAATTGTAATCTTTCCCATAATTCTATTTAATTGGTTAATAGAAGAGGAGCATGCAAGCTCCCCTTGTTAGGCTGTTTCTTTTAGTTTGATTCCATTCTCTTCGAGAGCGTCTTTAATCAGTTCGTCAGAGTCCTCGTAGTACTCTCCCCAGCAGGAATCAATCTGCTCCCAGTCGTAGTCGTCCTCCGGCTCACGACCTATTTCCGTGAAGACTTTCTTGTAATGGACTTTCTTCTCCAAGACGAATCCCTTGACATCTCCCCACATCCAAAGACCTATGCACTTAGTCTCATCCTCAAATAAGTCCAAGACTCGCTTTCTCCAGTTTTTCGTATTAGTGTCACAATACTTGGAGAAACGCTTCTTGTCGCAGTAGGCATATCCGCTGACATAATCTCCCTGGTTGTATCCAGTAGAAGACCACTCGTAGAATGCAATATCCTTGCAGTCATGCAGAAGATACGTGAAATCGTCCTCTTCGAGGATATCGCAAAGTTCCTCTCTATAGTCGAATCTCTTCAAGTCGCTCGGGCAGAACTCTTCGTGGTTATACCACTCACCCTCGTACAGACTTTCAAGATACCACATGCGGTCACTCTTGTCATAGCGCATACGGTAATTGTCGACGTTTTCACTATTGATATAATCAATAATCTTCTTTTGTGACACGTAGTTACAAACTAGATCCTTCAATGCAGCCTCTGCATTTTCAGCGTCGACTTCACTGCTACAACCACGAGAAAGTCCCCTGTTGTATCCGTAATCGGAATAGTCCCAGAAGTAAACTCCCACCAAATCCCATTCTGTGCAAGGGCATTCGGCATCCTCATCCTGGTAAATGGTGATTCTGTAATCACCGATTTCCTTCTTTGCAAATTCGTAACTCATATCTAATATCATTTAAATGGTTTAACATTGAATATCCCCATGCTAGGGGATATTGTTAGGCTTCCTCATAATCTTCCTCCATCATGGAGTGAACCTCTTCAAGGTAATTGCCGAAATTGTACTTGATGTTGTACGTGCCGAACGCCTTGAAATACCACTCCTCTAGGTACGCTCTATCCTCGTTCGCCTGCTCGCTGTCCTCAGCGGCATCAAGTCTGGCTACCATGGCAGGATACAAATCGTAGTAATCGTCGCCAGCGTAGTCAGTCGCCCAGAACGTACCTGTAACGTGTCTGGGATAATCGTTGTACAGATTGGCAAAATTACCATCCATGCGCTGGTCGTTAAGATGGAGATATTTCTTCATCTCTCTGTTTACCTTGTGAGTAAACTCCCACGCAAGGGACTGGATATTCTCTCTAAGCATATCTGCAATGTATTCTTCCAGATCTTCTGCGTCATCGAATTCCTCCAGACACTCACGATATAGTTCCTCGATAGTCTTGGCAAAACTTGCCACACCGATATAATAGGCTACTTTCTCGATAACTTCACCCTTGTTGTTCATAACAACTTCTACAATATTCTTTTCCATAATTCATCTGTTTAAATGGTTCATAATGGTTCCCTCCGAAGAGGGATTTTAGCTGATTAAACTCTCATTGAGCGTGTACTCATCAATGTCGTACTCGTAATCGGATTCGTTGCACTGGGATTGATGGCGGTAACTACGCAAATCCTCAATCTGCTCTTTTGTTGCTCCGTCGTCCTTGGCTACCTTACAACATCTTCTGATACTACCTGCTAAAACAAGTAATTCGCGGCTATCGTATGTATGCCAGTTGTCTGTGCGATAGAGCGCATAAACTTTCTTTGCCATAATTCTATTTTTAAATGGTTCGTAATGGTTCCCCACATTATCGTGGGGAGTTTTAGCTAATTATGGCGATATCGCCACATTTTCTGTAGAAATGCTTGTATGCTTCAAGCTCATCTGTCCCAGGAACATCTGTAACCTCTAGTTTGCCGGTATCCTTATTCACCTCAGCTACTGAGAATGTATTGTCGTGTGTCCACTTGATGAGATCCACGCGTCTTACCTCGTTCTCTGCTGAATCAACGATTTCGCACTTTAGCAAATCGTCATTCAAAATCTTGTCTAATTCACTCATAATTCTGTAATCTTTGGTTAATAGAAATCCCCACCCGTGAGAGTGAGGATTGGTTTGGCTACGGCAGCTGGCTAGCCTTTGCCGCATTCTCGCAGTTGGTAGTCGTTGGGACTCCCTTCCACATCGTTCCAAAATGATCTACGCAAAGAATCCACAAGTCAAGCTTGTCTGAGTAAGAGAAGATAAGGTCTGGGAAATTCTTCTGCATCCATTCCTTGTCTTCACCGCTCATGTTAGTGAGGAACCACTGGAATATCTCGATTCCGTTCCTGCCGTCTTCGTCTTCATTCGCCCACTCTGGATACTCGATGTTCTCAATCACTGATTCGTCATTCTCTACAATCTCGTTACAGAGGATGAACGCACTTCTTAGCCAGTGTACGGCTGTGTAGTAATCCGTTATCATATAATTCTAATATTTGGTTAATAATCGTACTCCCCAAGCGAATGGGGAGATTTTAGGCTAAAAAATGTAGATAGCTGTAGTTCTTGCGCAAACTGCATACAACTGCCCACTCTTACCACGAAGCAGCATTCCGTTGCATCCGTACACACCGGAAGAATAGCCTACCTGACGATAGTCTTCCGGGATATCTCTACGACTTGAGCTGTATGTTATATCCTTGGCAGCTCCTACCTTAACGAGTCTTTTCAACTCTTTCTGTGTCATTTTCTCCATAATTCTACTAATTAAAATGGTTAAACATGGTAGAGGGCATAAGCCCTCATTTTTTAGACTAAACAATCCATCTTTGACTCGTAAGCGATACCACGAAGGAATTTATCAATCTCACGCAGGTTCGCCTGTGTCGCATTTTGGTACGTTTTCTTTGTTACGTTGTTCCATATACAGATATCAACGTATGTGTCGGAATTCTCGCCGTCAGGGAATAATGAGGCAAACTCCTCTTCTGCCATTGGCTTGTATCCGTCCTCACCGATTATATAATTCGGGTCTCTGTCACTTCTCAGGCAATACAGCCTGTACGCTAGCTGCATGGACACGTCGAGCTCTCCAAGTCGGAGACACTTAATGAATTTTCCATCACCTCCCTCTGTCATTATACCTACAGAGTTCTTGCGTAGGAATTCATACAACCAGTCTGTCTTAATCTCGTGCTCATCGCTGACTTTGCCACGGAACATCTTGATTTCGTCAATTGTTGCTTCATCAAGATATTCGCTGTCTGTACGATTGACCAATACGAGATTATCATCCGAATCCCACTCCTCATTGAGGTAGTTTCTCTTTATACAAATATTCATATTTCTCTTAAATTAAATGGTTTGACATAGTTTCTGTGCAGATAGACTGCACAGAATGTTTGGCTAAAATCTGCGAGGACGCATGTACGCACGCTCAATCTCCTGAGCTTCCTTGTCCACACGAGCTGCACGTCTGTAATACTCGCTCTTGTCGAGCTTCTTTCTTTTACACTCTTCACTTATAACCGCCTTGTGGCTCGCTACGAGCCTTGCAAGGAACTTTCTGTCTTCTTCTGACATATTCTGAATTTTATTGGTTAATAATTGAAGCAGGACACAGGACGTGCCCCGCAGTTTTGACTACTTGTTGTCACACGAGATATGGCTAGGGCAGCAGTACGTCGTCCCGTTGTGTATGCCTAAGAAACAACAGCCTACACATTTATCTGTTACGACATCCCACGCACGCTCTATTCCGTGTCTGTCAGTTACTCTTACTGTTTCCATAATTCTAATATGTTTTGGTTAATAGCAGGCAGCACATTATCGTACTGCCTAGTTCTGGCTAGAGATGGTACAGCGGGCTTTCGGAAGCATAAAGAATCGTAGGACCGGTGAGGATTGAAAACGCACAAGGGTCAAAACTCTCGATGTTCTTCATGCTCTCGATTTTATTCTGTACTACATCACGTATGGATGACAGACTCAATCTGCCGTCGATAGGCATAATAGAATCCATGCCAACCATTTCCACGATACAGAAATCCTCTGTAAATCTCATGTTCACAAGGTCAAACTTGTTGATCTTGTGGTAAAATTGTACCCATTTACTCATAATTCTACATTTTTGGTTTGTAGGAGAGGGAGATAAAACTCCCTCATTTTTCAGGCTGTGTATACTTCTTGATAAAGTCCGTGAGTTTTGTGTACTCGTCTTTCATCTGCTCAATGCTGTAAGTACAGAAGAAATTCACGAAAATAGATCTTGATATTTCCTCGCCATCAAAGATGGCGATATTTGCGTAGATATGCTCTCCATCTCTGTTTATTGCCATATTCATGAGCAAATCTTCGGTGCCGAACAAATCACGCTGCATCTCGTGCAGGCGTGGCAAAATCTCACTGCGCAGATACTTTCTGCCCTCTTCCCATTCAGGATACATTAACTTCTTCATAATCTAAAATATTGGTGAATAGTATGCGTGACAATCGCCACGCACATTTCAGCTCATGCACAATACTGCAATCTCAGAGAAGCTCTTGGAGATAGCCTCCTTGCTACGATAATCTCTGTAGCCCTTGGTATTGTTGTTGTGCCACTGGCGTGCAGCTATCTTGATCTTCTCCATCTCATGGAGCAACGCACGCTCAAAGTTTTTCTGTGATTTTCTGTCTTGCATAATTCTTCCGTTTAAATGGTTTAACATAGTATGCCCAGGAAAATGCCTGAGCACATTTTTGGCTAGTTTACTTCATAGAACAATATAATATTGTTCTCGCAGTAGTCGACAGTGTAATCAGGAGTACAAATCTCATGGAATGGACATATGGTATCCTTTTTCTCGTACACGACAATCCACTCTCCAGGAGGGAGCATGAAACTCTCTCTTGTTCCGTAGAATTTCTTTGTGTCGATTTCCTCTAAGTGCATATAAATACCCCACTCGGAGTTATCTAATCCTTCTGCATTAATCTTGTCGATTAAATTAAATGTCTTGTAGTTCATATCTCTAATATTTTTGGTTAATAGAAGAGAGGAGCGGAAACTCCTCTCAGTTTTGGCTACTTTCTGAGACCTACGAACATTGTAGGTCCCTCTGCTGTGTAACTGGCGTTAAGCTCCGAAATCTCGTTAGCCTGGTTGATAACTGTCTTTCTCAGCATCACATTCGCTCTGTGACAATTGTACAGAGTAATTGATACTACAAACAACGCAAAGCACACTACAATAAATAATGTCACGAAAATATTCTTCTTCATAATTCTGTAATTTAATTGGTTAATACTAGATACCGCCCGAATATATCCAAGCGGTAGTTTTGGCTAGTCACAGATATCCTCTATCTGCTGCTGGATGGCATCTATCATTATAGCAATTATAAATAGACCGCACATTTCAAGAACCGCAGAATATAAAACAGCTTGAAAATCTCCAAGCACAAATCCTACGATGGCAATGAAACCACACACGAAACTTGTAACTAATACGAGCGCAGCAGATAGCACGCCCTTTCTTACGATATACTTTTCCATAATTCTCTTGTAACTGGTTATATTATCGTACTGCCTGGATTCCTCCAAGCAGAATTTAGCTAAATGTTTCCAAGCACAATTATCGTACTTTCCAAATCTCTCACGCTCCAGGCAGTACGAAACTTTCCAAGCGGAGCGTGGATCGCCACAGCTCTCTGAAGAACCATCTGCCAATTATCGTACTGCTCCAGAATATTCCAAGCAGAATTCCCCAAAATATTCCAAGCAGAATAATGGCAATATTCGTACTTGCTAAACACAACAGAGCAGGAACACTCTGAATAAATCCAAGCACAATTATCGTACTTGAATAAATAATCTGTCTCGTTTTCATATTTCTAATTTTATTGGTAATTGTTTCGTAGCCACACACGACAATTATCGTACTGGCTACGGATTTTTGGCATCACGGAATGTAAGCCAATACAAGCGTATTGTTGTTCCATGAAATAAATTCGACGTGAGAATATCTCTCCTGTCTGTCAGCGATGATACTCTCCATCATTCCTTGACTTCTGCAATCTAAATGTAGCGTACTCATAATTCTAATAATTTGGTTATTGTTCCCTACAAAGCGTAGGGAGATTAGACTACTGAATTCCGGCAGACCAAGCGAATCTTTCTTCTTCATCATTCAGTCTGTAGATACTGGAAAGCATACCAAACAGACGAGGACTGCTGTTAACGAGTTCATCGTAGGCATCCTCTGCACTTTGGTCTGTTACATTAATACGCACAAGCGTCTTTCCTATCTTCTTCAAAATCTGTTCTTTCATAATTCTATTTATTTAAATGGTTCGTAATTGTAGAGCGGAGATTTCTCCCCGCCCCGTTAGCCAGGATGTGCATCTTTGCACCACGTTTTATCTTTATCGTCTTAACTACGTGGCTCACACCCTACAGATTTTATGCTTCTGCCAGCAGCTTGTTTATTTCTGAGGAGATAAATCTCGCACGGATGACAAGCAACCGCTTTCAGTCAGCGTGGATAGTGTGCGCCTTGATACGCTGCAAATCGTGATTGCACACACAATTGATTCTCGGGTAACCAGCCCGACCGGACAATTCCAAACCGGTAGAATATGAATTATGATTTCTTTCTACTCTCTCACCGCTGTGAAAAAGCTCGGAACGTTACGGGTCATTGGATTGTGCACCTCGATAGCTTTTGTTCTTGCTTCCCTCTCGCTCTTGTCTTCTCCTTTGCCTTCAGATCCTCGCAAGACAAATCACAACTTTTGCTATTGTCTCGCTCTCCGTGCCTGTATCTCCCCGCACTCAGTTCGTACGGCTCGACTCAGAGAAGATAGTCAGCGAGTCTTTCACCGACCGCCTGGCTATCGTTTCCGATATTTCGCTGCTCTCGACGGGATTTCTCGCCCGCCTTTCTGTATCACTACAGATTTGTTTGCTGAGTAGCTCATTAGAATTTTGGCAATTAGTCCCCTGAGGGAGAATAAATTCTCTCTCTGAGTAAGCCCACACACCACGACAAGGTTTACCAAACGTGTGGGAAAAATAAGGATACGGTGACCCGCTCCAAGTTGAAAAACCTGGAGTAAAATTTCCCACTGGCTACCGGTCAGATAGTCAGCGGGAAAATAGATAGCTAAGTATTCGCTAGCTACCTATTTTGTGTTATTACTCTTTGCCTTCAAGCTGATTGGCTTGTGCTAACAACGCAAGCGCTTCTTCCCGCAAGTCTCTAGCGGTCTTTGCACGTTTGCGGGCTACCTTTGCACCCTTTGTAAAACTATCATGCATAGACTTCAAGTGACTACCTAATTTTTGCGGCGTGTCAATAATAGAGGTTTGAGTGTCTTTGCCGTTGTCATCAAACCACGTTGCAAAGTTAGGTATATTGTGCGCGTGCGAAAACTCGCTAACAGCAGCGCGCACGCACTCAGTTTGCAAGTTGTTGTACTCGCTATCACTTAAAACAACGTCGTAAGATGCTTTTTGGTAAGCTACCTTTGCAGCCTCAAGCGCTTTTGCAGCCTCAAGCAATTTAGAGTCCTTAGACTCTTTTAATAACGCTACCTTATAAGCGTTTAATACTTCAAGCGCTACAGAACACTTTGCGCTATCCTTAACCTCAGAAACGTAACTCTTTGTTTCCATATTGTAGTACCGCTTGTTTTTTAGGTGCCGTTTGGCGGTTTGCGCACCGATTAAACAATTCCTTTCTTTTTTGTACTGCAAAGGTACGAAAATTTTCCGATATAACCAAATATTTTATAGCATTTAACCAAATTGTAACTATCTAAATATCAGCTTGTTATGAGGTTTTTTAGTTAAATAAACTAAGTGTTTTGTTGTTACTTTTTACTTTATTTATGTAGTTAGTTTTATATATGTAATTATATGGATTTAAAGTGTTAAAATATTAACGTTTAACCAGTTAGAAATTATGTAATGTTTTATTGAGTCAAGCAATATGTAATAATCTTTTGTGTTCCACGGCGCATATTTATGCAAAAAGAATGAATTAAAATACGTTATAAGTAGTTGATATTCAAAGGGTTACAATAATTTGGTTTATAATATAAACCAACATTCTTAAAATGTGTTAAAATGAGTGTTTCACGTTCGTTTATATAGTATAAACCAACACCAAATGTAATATATTTTGAATAAAGACCCCACACCCCCTTTGCAGCCCCAAATCAGCGCGGTAGTCACCTCATCTAAAAATTTTTTCTTCCGATTTTTCGACCTTCTTGTAAATTAAACTTACTTTGCCTTCAAAAAGTATATTTATGCATATTCATACACTTGCCTATTTTTAACATTTGGCATCATTAACCCTTACTTTGGTGAGTAAAACCATAAATGTATATCTATTATTCATTAAATGTATATCAAAAATGTATATTTATACCCTTAATTTACTAGGGTTTTACGGGATATTGAGGATATTATTATTATCTTTGTACTGTCCTATTTTTAATGGTGACTAGTTGTAAGGACGAGCTGACACGTGTTATCCGTCAGAGAGTCCCTGTTTATCGGGGTAAATCCTACACAATAACGCAAAATTAATATTATTATTGTACACAGATGGAAAATGGTATTGCTATAGACACATTGCACGCTCAGCTGCTCGACCTCACAAGGAACGGAGAGTACGGTTTCGACGGACTCCGGCGTCAGGACTGGGGTAAGGCTAACTCCGAGAAGTTTAACAGCCTGAAGTCGCAGTTCGTCAGGTCGATGAGGATGCTGGCGAAGAAGGCTCCGGTGAAGTACTACGGAGGTTCGTACTACATGTTCAACGGGAAGATATACGAGGCTGTTCCGAAGGTGGTCCTGGAACAGGCCTACCAGCTTCTGCTTCTAGACCTCGCACTTGCCCCTATGCTCGGCCAGAGCACAGTGATGAACAAGTCGTTCATGGAGGTGATAGAGTGCTACAACATACTGAGGCCTACCTTCGACATAGTTGCTTTCGCCAACGGAGTAGTTGACTTCGGAAGCGGGTTGAAGTATCCGAACGTTATGCCGTTCTCTCCTGAGTACCATGTCACATACTATCATCCCTACGACTACAATCCAAAGGCGAAGTGTGACAGGTGGATGAACTTCATCAAGGAGGTCCTCCCGGACAGGACATCGAGGATGATCCTCCAGATGTTCCTCGGTCTCGGTCTCATACAGAGAGGTACTGCATACAATCCTTACGAGGGAAAGGAGTCATCGAAGATTGAACTCTGTCTTCTCCTTATAGGTACTGGAGCCAACGGAAAGAGCGTCATCTTCGACGTTGCCTGCAACATATTCGGTAAGGACAGGATAAGCAAGATGGACTACGCCGACCTCACTGCCGACGGTGACGAGGGAATGAGGGGGAGGTATCCTATCAGGAACGCCATCTTCAACTGGTCCTCGGATTCAGACCCGAAGAAGTTCGGAAGGAAGAACACTGGCATGTTCAAGAGACTCGTGAGCGGCGAGCCCGTCCCGATGAGAAAGCTCGGCAGGGATATCCTGGAGGGGAACTCAATCCCCTACCTCATCTTCAACCTCAATGAGCTTCCGTTCCCGGACGATGCTTCGCTCGGATTCATCAGGCGCTTGCAGTACGTGAGCTTCGACGTAACCATCCCAAAGGAGAGGCAGGACCCGGAACTGGCGAGCAAGATTATCCGTGAGGAGCTGAGCGGAGTGTTCAACTGGATATTCCGTGGCGCTATGGAGCTGAGGAGCAGGAAGTACAGGTTCCCGGCAGCTGAGGGCAGCAGGAGACAGCTGCTCATCTCTCTTCTAGGAAGCAATCCTATCTATGCCTGGATAAGGGCATATGATATGAGGTGCAGTCGGGAGGCGAGGGGCGAGATTTCGGAGTGCATGCTTGCCAAGGAGATGTACGAGAGGTTCGTCGAGTTCTGCAAGGCCAACGATGTCGAGGAGAAGGATATCCCTACGATTCAGAAGTTTGGGCGTGATATGAGCGACAAGTACGGCTTCTTCAAGAAGAGGTCACAGGGCGGAATGACGTATCAGGTGTACGGCGCGCAGATGATTGACCTGAAGCAGGAGCTTCTCATCAATGACGTGAAAAATAAATTGCGTGGTGAGGAGGACATCAAGCAGCCGGAGAGCTTCATTCAGCCTGATGATTAAAGAAACCGGTGGCCGCAGGGCGGTGGGACATGCCTTCGGGCATAAGTCCGGGCAGACGGGAGGTTCGAGTCCCTTCCACGGTCGGCGGCCACCATTAAAACAGATTTCTATGATAGACAAGGAATATATCAAGGAGATTATCTCCTGTATCACGAAGAAGAAGGCTGACGGGAATATTGTTCCGGCCACCGCTTCGATGAGCGAGATTATGACTGCTGTACGCGAGGATGCCCTGGAGTGCATGAGGACCATGTGTAACGAGAGGGAGATTGCGGTGAACAGGACGTTGAATAGTGTTTCATTTAAATGTTTGTAGCTTATGGGAGAAAAACTTATATTTTGTATATCCGATGCCTTTATAGATGGCGACAGAATTCGCGGATCTATTCATAATGTTGTGGACAAAGCGTTCGAGTCTGGTATCAAGATGTCGTCTTGCCGATACAAGGATCACAGCATAACGCTTGACATGAGCTTTGAGCCGGAAGGTGGTTTTGACAAGATGCTGCTAGAAATTCTCTACGGTGACAGAATCAGGAAAACCATTGAACGCCTCAATAACGAGTGGCTGGAGAAGATGTGGAAAGCTTCTTGTGAAGATCTGTTAGTTTTTAGATTTGAGCAGATACGTGAAAGGTTCGAAAAGGCGCAGGAGGTCCAGGATAAAATCCATGATAATTGGGATAGAATCCGTAGAACAAGATTTATAAAGTGGTAGGTATGAGAAGACATCACAATCCGAACAAGGTTCCGCCGTTCAAGCCGGACCCAGAGCATTGGACCAGGAAGGTTCATTCCTGGAAGGCGAAGGTCGCCTATGAGACTGAGGATGATGCTTGGGAGTTCCTGAATACACACCCGAAGCTTATCGAGCAGGGAATGACTGTCTACAGGTGCAATCTGTGCAATATGTTCCACTGCGGGCACAAGTATAACAAGAAATAGTTGAGAATATGAAGAAGAAAGGATATTACGAGTACGGAAACGGAATCTACCCTTTGAAACTTTGGGTACACATCGGTAAAGACTTGAAAGAGCTGATAGATTCCTGTTTTGACGGGTGCAATGCTCCCGATAGAGATTACGGCGGCGTTACGTATTCAGATGCTGTCAGAAAGAGCGACAATAAACGTGGTGTTCTAGTCTCGTTTCAATGCTCGAAGGATATGTCGATGGATTATTGCTGCCACGAGGCTTCTCACGCCTGCGATGCCATCGAGGATGCCATTGGCATGGAGCACGGCGACGAGCCATCTGCCTATCTGATTGGTTGGATTGCGTCTTGCATCAACAAGGCTCGTTTGGGTTTAGGCGATTTTATTGAGATTGAGAATAATGAAACTAATTAGCAAAGAAGAAGTGAAGAAAAACCATAAGGACATTCTTGGTTTGGATTTGTTGTTTGCGGAGAATTTTCCTCCATATAGTAGATTTTTGGAAAAATGTTCAAATACTTAAAATACATCATGTACGTCGGCATCTGTGGCTACGTGCATACAAAAGGAGAAATAGCTTATGGATAAAAATGAGAAATTAAAACTAGGTGACATTTGCCTTGCACCTAAAGAGTTTTTTCTAAATAATTCCGACGGAAAGCTAAAGAAGAAAATAGAAAGTTATGCGGAAGTAAGAAAAGATGGCAGGGTTATGTGCGCGGTTGTTGAGGATGTAAATTCAATTTTCCCCAACGAATCATTATATACAATCGCTGTGAAACAAAAACAATTTGCACCACCAATTAGGGTTTGTGTCAGTAAGGAATATGACCTTGATTGTTTTGAGTTGCTTTCTAAAGAAGAGATGAAAGTTGCTGGTGTGCTTTGGTTTTATTTTGGTGTTTAATATAGAAGGAAATAGCTTATGATTAAGAAAGAAGATATTAAGGTTGGGCTGCGATTTTACATCACACGAAATGATTGTTTAAAATGCAATTTTGACCCGATAGGTATTCAGGGCGGCAGCACCCCTATTCTGTTCAATGCCGAGAGAAAGGATGCTGATGTTTATATATGCACATCTGTTAGCACAGATTACAAGTATTTCGCTCATTTTCGCGAGGAAGATATTATGATGTTTGGTACAAAGTTCGATATAGTAGCAACAGTTGCCGATAATCATAAAATAAATATAAATTCCGACATTGAAATGCATGGAAATATTCTCAATAACTTGCATGATACATACATCAAGAAAAATCGTGATTATGGGAATGCTTTTTCCGAAATGTATGATGAGCTTGGCATCAACTACGGCTACGGAAAGATACGAGAGAAAGTGAATCGCATTAAGACGCTGAAGGACAACGAGGCGCAAGTTGCTAATGAGCCATTGGAAGATGCTCTTCTTGACTGCGCTAACTATTGTATCTTGACATTGATGGAATATCAAAAACGTAAGGAACATGGAACAGACTGATTACACTTGCAAGGATTGTTCCTTCTTCAAAGATGGGGTTTGCAATAACCCTAATGAGATTAGGTTTACTTCTGAGGAGAATCCATCTTGCATTAGTTTCGAGTATAAGGAAATAAAAGTTGAACTTTAAAATATTGTTATCATGGCGTTACCATTTGGAAAGACTATCAAGACAAGACACTTCACCGTGCTGAAGTTCAGCAAGAGCTTGTCTAAGAAAGAAGTTGCTTCCCTCAGAGAGGATATCCCTGCTGAGATCAAGAAGCATTTACAGAGAGGCTCGCTGCCTTTCATCAAGATTGCGAACATTGCCGGCACATGGGGAATCGAGTACTCTATCGGTACATCTATGTACGCTGCACTCGATGAATGTATTCCTGTTGCCGTAGGAGACCATTATGAGTTCTCCAAGGATGATGGAAACATCATCGAGGCATTTGCCCAGCTTATGTATGCGGATACATCATTGCCTGGCGATGCAGAATACACGGCAGGTAAGTTGAAGCTTCGTGACGAATACCTTGCTCGTGAGGCTGCAAGAAGAAACGCTGCTGCCGACGAGGGGAAGACTGAAGAGCAGCTTCGCAAAGAAAGCGATGAGGCAGTTCAGGAGGTCATCGACCGAGACAAGCACGCCGAGACTATTCTTGAGATGGCAGAACAGATTAAGAAGGAAGGAGGCAAGGATGAGCGATAAATTGCTTGAGGTCGTTCAAGACCATACTTCCCTAGTACAGGCACTCCAGTTCATTTTGGAGGCCGCAGAGACGAAGAAACTGCCATCATACGGTGTTCTTCCTACGTTTAATGACGATATGCTTGAAGATCAGGTGCGAATTGCGCTTGAGTTCATCACTGGAGAGAAGTATCCCTGATTGAATTTATATTTTTCTTCTACTTTATATATATAAAAATGATGGGTGGTATCTGTGAAGACACCACCCATCTAACCAAAAAAAATTTGAATTATGATTCGCAGAAAGAATCTGTGAACATTTATTCGCCTGCAAAGGTACTTGGTTTTGCTGAAATTCTAGTAAAACAAAGTTACTTTAACACGAATTTAACTATTTTCCACCCTTACAGAGTCCATTTTTAAATAACAAGCAGTCATTCTTACCGGTTGGATAATTTATTGGGAGGTAAAAATGACAAGTCGTATCTTCCGTCTGAAGTTCATCCTGCTTAATCTTAGCAAAATCCCCAATCATCTTTGTGTAGTCAGCCCATTCTTTGCAAGACGAACTCTTGAGCTTCGAGCGAGCGATAACGAGGTCTTTGAGAATCTGTTCCTTTGACGTAGCCTTTGCAAGCTGTTCAGGAGACAGGTCCTCACTATGCTCATTTTCAATTTTCTTGCCCTGCACCTCTGCTATTCTCTTCTGGACGGACTCTTGGGCTTCTAGCTTGTTCATCTCGTTTTCGAGGAATGATTTCTCCCACACACCTATTCCTTCTCCCTGAAATGCGATGGCCCAGCTGTCACGGACGGACATGCCAGAACCGCGGAGACTGGCGTAGATGTAATAGCGAGGGTCTTTCATCTTGAGAGCCTTCGCCTTCTTGTACGTATCGACGGATAACGTGTATCCTTTTGTTTCTTCAATCATAATCTTGATATTTAAAAGTTCAACATTTGCTGCCTGCGGTGTTCTCTCCATACATTGATAGACTTGCCGTATATCCAATAGTCGAACACCTCTTCCGGCGACAATCCTTCGTCTATCATCATTCCGCTAGCCTGGATATCCTTGATGGCCTTAATCCAACTATTATAGATATGCGGATGGCGTTTGCAGTCGGCAAGTTTCTGCTTATAGTTGTGCATAGGGCAGCACAGGCAGCCAATCCTATAGTAGCCCTCGTCGTACAGCTTGCAATGCTTAATACCGAGTGTATTCAAGAATAGCCATACCTCATCATCAGTCCACTCTATGATTGGAGAGATGAGGAGCGATTCGTAGCCTCGGATGCAGCCGATGGTACGCTCGTCACTGGCATTGGTGATGTTAATCTCGTGGATGCCACCCTTGGTCGGCCTGCCACGATTCTGACTGTTCCTCTTATCACGGAACTCGTCAAGACCTTCAAGAGAGCCGCTGTACTTATGGTTGGTAATCTCAACCTCACTCCTACCCGAACGCTGTCTGCTTTCTGCGTGACGGATTCCGATGAGGACAACATTGCCTGCGCCGATACCTTCTTTGTAGACTCGACAGCACCATCGTATCAGTCTTGTCGGAAGCATGCCTTCCTTACGGGCCTGGTTATAGATGCTGATTTTCGGCTTTATCATATCTACGTCCGGATAGTGCTTGCGGCAGAACTTGATTACTTCTGGTGGATCGACGGACGTAAGCCCCATGTGAGCCTTGAACTTCACGCCTGCAATCTTGGCAATGTGATAAAGACACTGACTATCCTTGCCTGAACTGAACGATAGATAAAAGCCTTCGTTCGGCGAGTATGCAAGAGCAAGCTTTTCAGCCTTTCTTAGCAGCTCTACAGAGTGCTTTATCTTCTCCTGAAATTCTTTAGGGAACTTCGGAAGAATCTCTTCTAAAGTAAAATTTAATTCAGAATTTATCATACTACTTATTTTTTATAAACAAACTCGGCACGGCAGACACAATTTACGTGTTGGGGAATTACCATTGTTCCTATCTCATGGATATATCCAACAAGGCTATCACAAGCCTCGCAAGGAAATGATGAACCTCTGTGAACGAAGTATCCGATAGCTCCACTCTCCTGCCCATACTCTTGCTCTGCCTGTCCCCACGCCAAAGCAATCACCTGAGAAGCGTTTCTTACGATATTCTGATAGGCGTTCTTGTAGTATCCCTTTCCGTAAGAAGGAACATCGATGTTAATGTCCTTTCTCTTCGCCTTGGTGATGACTGATGTGTGATATGGGTCCTTGTAGCCGGTTCGGATGGAGGATAGGAGCTGCTGGTCTGAATATCCCATCAAGGTTCCTGCCTTGATCATCCTTACAATATCTTCAGCAAAGTTTCCGAGATAGACGGCGTTTCTTTCGGATGTCGTCTTTCCATAGATGTCGCTAACGAGAAATGATTCTATGTTCTCGCTGTCAATCCCGAGAATCTTGCATGAAGCCTTAGAATAAGCAGAGATGTAGCTGTTGATACTCTCCTCTGCCTCAGCAGTAACATTCTTGGCGTAAGAGAGCAGGGCTGACTCGTTTGTGAGCCTGCCCGCGCCTCTGTATCGCTTACTTGCGGTAATTACCTTCTGTGTCGTTTTCCAGAGGATATCAGCAACATGGTCCTCGCAGTTTCGGATTGCCTGCAAGCGCTTTCTGCTATAATCGACAGAACGTTTTAACTCATCCATAGGCTTTCCTCCAAATAAAACCGCCACAGCTCTCTTTTATACCACGAATACATTTACATATATATTCATGCTTTATGCCAGTTTTCCTCTCTGCCTCATGAGCCGAACTATATGAAGCTATCTTTTTACTTTGCATATCATATTGCACTATATGTAACTTGTGATTTTTGGGAGCTTTCGCTTCTATATTGTCCGACATATAGGTTCTCCAAAACATTTCTCCTGCGGTCTTGTTCTTGTCAATAACAGGCATAATGCTTTGTTTTTTTACTCCAGTTACGCGTTCCGCTTCTCTTATAGAAAAATAAGTTGCAAGAAATTCCCCTTTTAAAGAATATGCGTAAATGCGTTTGCCCATTTTAATCGAGCGTCTTCTCGTCGATGTTCCGTAATTTATATTATATTCTAAAGAACACCATTCTAAATTATCAACACTATTGTTGGTCTTTGTTTCGTCTTTATGGTTTACGTACGGAAGGTTGTCCGGATTTGGTAAAAAAGCCTCAGCGACAATCCTGTGAATAAGCATCCCCTTTTTTTTGTTACCTTTACTCAATCTTATCGCTTCATATCCACTATTGTTTATAAACGTTGCCATTATGCGACCTCTATAAATCTGATTTCTTCCTTGCTGAAAAACAACTCTATCGACAGAACGGATTCTTCCATAGCTACTAATCTCATACGATCCCTCATAACCAACAACTGGTTTCCAAATTTCTTTTTCTGATTTCATATCCCGAATTATTAAGTTGATCTCGAAAAATACAGAAGAGGAAAGGTGTCGAGATTTCACCCTTGTCAACAGGTAGCTACTCCTGCCTATCCTCACTGCAAATATACGAAAAATAGGGCATATAACATCTGAATCTAAACGCTCGCGGCCGAACGGCGTTCATAAAGGAGCACTAATGTGTCTGATTGTACTTCCTCCAGTTGTTCTCTGATGGTTTATTCCCCCATTTATCCGTGTTTTTTCCTTCGTCAGGTCTTCCGGCTTTTCTACCATTTCCCGTACGTACGTTTCCACTACCTCCATTCTGAATATTCGCCGTTGCCTTCTGCTCCTCGATAGCATTCTGGGTTTCGTTATCCGCACGTTGCATATCCATAAGGAGGTCCTGCTGGTCTTCTTCCTTTTTCTCTCGCATGATACGCTCATATTCAGCGGTCTTAGGGAAGTCAGGGCAGCGTTCTGAAGCCGTCTGCTTAGAGAGGAATCCGTTCTGAACCGCAGTGGCAATATTTGTAATTTGTTCAGTTTTATTACTATGTACATACGGACTTATCCACGCATTGATTGGAAGCCCGGACATTGTTGCGACGCAGTTTTCATCAGTACCGATGCCGAACTGACAGATGCGGAGAATCTTATCCAGGAATGGCTGCAACTCCTGCGCATCGTTCATTGCAACCTCCAGTGCAGGAGAATAGAGAAGCTTGATGGCTACACCTGGGAGGTCACCAGACTTCAGCTCAGGTGGCTTCACGGTGAATGACAGCTCATAGATGAGGTCGTACGACTTGTTGAGCTGTGTAGCGAAGGCATCAGAGGCATCCGTTCCATTCAAGAATTCAGCCTTGCCGTTAGTGTCCGTAATCATGATTGTCTTCGCAGAGCCGGTCATATCGTCGCCGGTTATAGAAATATCCTCACCATCGCCAGTGAGCGTAAGGATTGGGAAAGCGTACGCCTTATTATTCTCGCAGAGATATGAGAATGCCTCCTCGTAGTCCTCGATGTTCTTCTGGACCATAAACCAACAAGGTCCGTTGTCGTTACGCGCGTAGGCTACCGGTACGAATTGGAAGCCGTGGTCTTTCTCTTCAATGAGGGTGTAGTCATCAATTCCGAAAATCCTTGCAATCTTCGTCATTACCTCTTTCACCTTTCCAGACTTGACAGCCTTCTTGAAGCGGTAGAACTTCCGGTTATCCCAAGCCTCGACATATTCGGTCTTCTCGTTGCCCTCATCGTCGTAGTCGTAGTACTTCCTGGCAAAGCACAAAAGGTCGCCAGTGAGTGAATCGACGTGAGGGTACAGGATATCTCCTCGATCATAAGAGAGTGTTCGTGTGCAGAATTTCTTCTTTTCATCGAAGAAACCAACGATTGCACATTCTGCAACCTTCAGATATGCACTTACGGCTTCAAAGAAGCGAATCTCCATATCGTGCATAAGCCAACCCTTCTTGAATACATCGAGGGTCTTCTGATTCTCCTCTACCTTCTTCTCGTTCTCGTAGTCATCACCATCAGCAAGCTCGAACTGAACATCGTTCCCAGTCAAGTGCAGCAGATGCTTCGTGTGGATGAGTTGCTGGAACGCAAAGGCTGTACGCTGAATCTTCTGGCAGTACCACCTGTTATTCTCAGGGTTCAGCTTCCAGATGTCCGGGTATTCCTTCTCGTCCATTATTCTGTGTGCAGATGGATAGTACTCACGCAAGAAGTCTGCCTGCGTCTTGATGCGGCGATACATGGTGTCGTCTGGCATCGTTCCGTCGTAATAGTCAGGAACAACGTCGCTTACAGCCGAGTGCTTCATGTACCCCGCAGGAGTAAGCTCGTAGAATGGCTTCCTTACGAGCAGCTCCCTTACATTATTTACCTTGATAGCATCCATAATCCTTTTACCTTTTTATTTTTCTTTTTTGTTAAACTGAATATCATTACATAGAACCAAGATTCAAAGAAGTCAGGCGAGTGCCCGACATATTTCTTGGCAATCTTCTTAGGTAATAGCTTGAATCCCCTATCATCGCTATTCTCGTCACGTCTGAGCATCTTACGCTCCTTCTGAAGAATCTGTCTGAGAGGAACCTTGTCAAATCCGTTTCCTGAATACTTTCTTTCAAGCAGGGCCGAGTCAATGGAAATCTGCTTCTCCTTTATCATCTTATAGAATAACCACGCACACTGAGACTTCAAATCCTTATATAGGTATTTGATTCCTTCTTCTTCCTGATGATTCCTCGCGATAGGTGCTGCCTGGTTGTTGAATGGGACGGCATCCTTGAAGAATCCCTTAAAGTACTGACCGATACCCTGCATATCGTAAGTGAAGTTACATTCCTCAACTCCCCACTCTCTCAGCTTGGCCTCAACTACAGAAACGAGCGTCTTAGGGTCCAGCCTCAGCACAACCAAGTCTTTGCAGTGCCATCCTTCCCAGAGCCACATCACGAAGTTATCGCCGCCGGTGAAAGCAATATCGGCAGAAGCTCTGCGTTTTCCATCTCCTATCTGTTCTGCATTGTCGTAGATTTCATCAAGGTCTTCCATCTTGATCATGTCATCGCCGGCAGCTTTCCAGTTCCAGTTAGCCTCCAGGTCTCGCATACGCTGTTCCTCATCCTGCTGTGCAAGGTTGGCGATATATGATGCATCGGTGGAGATAAGCTTAATGTTCTCTGATACGTCTGCACGGATGAACGTTGCTGACTTAATGAACATTTCGAGCTTAGTGTATCCAAGCTCCTCGTAGCTGTCCTTCCAAAGACTATCGATGATACCCTTGCACTGCTCGTACACCTCTTCCCTTGTGTCACCCCAGTAGATTGAGTCCGGTGTATCTCCATCCATGAAGCAGTATCGAATAACTCCATCACGTTCCGGTATGATGTAGCCGTTCTCGTCAACCCACCAGTCAATGAACTTTCTCACCCAAGATTCCGGGTCAGGGTTACAGGTGATCCAGAAGCGGTTTCGGATATGTGCTGCGTTTCGGTTGTTGGTCAAGAGGTACTTGAACTTCTTGTATGGGCACTGAGTACCCTCATCGATGCAGACATACGCATACTGTCGTCCCTGGAATCGTGTCTTGAAGTCCTGATAGGCTCCTGCGTAGTACGAGAATTTGAGCCATCCTCCGTTATTGAAGTTCCAGGTCATATCATTTTGAGACTTATTGTAAGTTCCAAATTGGGAGAAAAGTTTATAAGAGTCGGTTACAAGCGACTGCAAGTCATCTTTTTCGTTACGAAGAATTGTTGCATGAAAATCTGGATTTTTGATATCCTTCAGAACTTCCATTAGGGATGAGAACGATTTGGAGCCGCCTCGCGAGCCGCCAACTATCTTAATATCAGCGTCTATAGACAGCATACGTTCCTGACCGCCACGTTGAGCTATAATCTTCAGCTTGTCGGGATGCTTCTTGTCGGTATCTCTTAATGATTGGATATACTCTTGAGTGTAAATAGGCTCTCCGTTATCCAATTTTAATCCTGAAAACACATCTTTCTGCATAAAAATTCATTTTAATACTGCAAATATACAATTTTTTCTTTGATAATTGCATATTTATTCATATATTTGCAAAACAAAAGGTATATTTATACGTTTTCGAGGTGGAGGGACCACTTTCGGGATAACATTTTAAATCAACAAACAACATGACAAGAGAGGAACTCTTAGCATTAGTGAACAAGGAGGTTGACACCACCAAGTTCAAAGAACTTAGCCAAAAGACCATCAATGAGGAACTTGATGATGTTTTGGAAGATTTCGGTGACGATGAGGCAGCAAATGCCAAATTGGTTACCAAGTTAGCAAACCGTCTGAAGCGTATTAACGGCAACTTGCACAAGAATATCTCTGATGAGGTAAAGAAGAGCAAGGAGGAAGCTGAACGCAAGAAGAAGGAAGAGGAAGAGGAGCGCAAGCGTAAGGAGGCTGACAAGGATGACGATCCTGACGACAAATACAACGAGCTTCTCAAAGAAATCAAAGCCCTCAAGGAAGCTAACGCAGAAAGAGACAAGAAGGCTGCAAGGAAGGCAACCATCGAGTCAGTAAAGGCAGGTTTGAAGGATAAGTTCGACAAGGCAAACCTTGAATTGAACGACTTTTTCCTCGATACTGCACTCTCTAAGCTGGAGATATCTGATGATGCAGATGTTGCAGAACTGGTATCGACGGCAGAAAATATCTATACTGCCGACTATAAGCGTGCTAACGGTGGAAATGCTGTACCACGAAAGGGTTCTAGTGCTTCTTCTGGTGAGGAAAAGAAACTCGACGAGCATGAATGGGACGACATTAAGGATATTTGCAAGGACAGAGCTACAAAGGCGACTGTCAAGAAATAATTCAGGATAACATTTTAATTAAGGTAAAAAGATTATGCAGTACAGCAATTATTACGACCAGATGAACGCACAGGGTGCGGTATTCAATGGAGCGGTGCTCTTGCAGGCATCGGCTGAGATTGGCGGTCAGAAGCATGTGTACTTCAATCTTAAAGGTGCTGTTAAGGAAGCTTTCAGGTACCCTCCTATCGGTGGTATCATTGCTAATCCGTTCCCTGGCCCTGCTAAGATCTATGCAGGCGACCTCGTTGAGCATAGCCTTGGCTTTGCAGACAACAAGGGTGGCACTATTAAGATTCTGAAGTCTTACGCAGTTGCTAAGGCAACAAGTGCCGCTACAGACACAGACGTCTACATCGTTCGTGACGGCTACCATCACATCCCATTTATTGGCGATAAAATCATGGTAGGCCAGAAGGATTTCAAGACAAAGGGAACTGGTGTTTCTGTTACAGCAGTTGAGGCTACAACGGATACTACAGCAGGTGACGTTTGGAAACTTACCTTGTCTGCTGCATTGGGCGCATTGACCGTTGGTCAGGTTCTCGTTGAGGCTGCTGCGGTTGGTTCTACACTTCCTGTAGTAACAAACCCTAACTGTTTTGCTCCTCACGACTACGACATGCCGTTCTATACTCTTCCTGGAAGCGACGAGTACGAGAAACCTCGTCTGATGTTCACACCGTGTCTGCTTGGACCGGATGCGATTTTCATTAAGGACAGGATGAGTCCTCTCCCACCAGCTGTAGAGGCGATGAATATCAGTCGTTACCCAGAGTTGTTCTACACGAACTACTAATTGTTTAACTATTAGATTGTATTTAGGATATGCCAAAGTTTAATATTGAAAATTCGAGGATGGCGAAGTTCTTCTCTAGTAAGGACAACACCAAATACCTCCAGAAGTTTCTTGATGAAAAGGACATCTTTCACGTAAACTACGGCTGGTGGAAGACACAGGGACGTGTTGCTCCTGACCTGACACCGACCAACAGAAAGGGTGTTGCGACATTCACTGTCGAGGCAAAGAAACTTCGTGCCGCTACATTGGCTAACATGCGTGCTCCTTTGGCTGGTTCTTTCCAGAAGGATAAGGGAGGCTTGCAGGTTTACTCTGCAACAATTCCAGACTTTATCACAGACGGTATCTACCAGAACGCAGAGGAACGCGAGTATTTGATGAACCAGTTCGAAGAGTTCGGTAACGACCGCGATGTCGTTATGGAATGGACAGATCAGGTTCAGGAGTTGATGGACTCCGTTGATACCACTATGAACTTCATGACAGCGAAGCTTGCTTCTACAGGTAAGCTTGACTACACTGGTATCGGTCGTGGTATTCAGGCTCCAATCCACAAGACCAATATGCCTGCCGATAACTTCAAGAAGTGTGGTAAGGTTGCTTGGGCTGATGAGACCTGCGATATTCTGGAGCAGATGCGAGTTCTTGAAGAGAGCTGGCGTAAGGCTTTCAATCGTAAGGCTCAGCCTCTCGTTTGGCAGATGACCGTCAACACCTTCTTCAATGTGTTCTTGAAGAACAAACAGATTAAGGAATTGTGGATCAACTGGTGTAAAGCTCACTATGTTGCTTACGTTGAGGACTATGGTGTAAATCAGGATATGTTCCTGAAGGCATTCGGAGACATACAGGGTCTTTCTCCTATCGAACTTGTAGAGGAGGAGGAAACTACACTTCTCTTCGATGGAACACAGAAGACAGAGCAAGCTTGGTCAGACAACATCGTTGTTCTTCGTCCTCGCGGTAACGCTTTTGAGTTCGAGCACAAGGAGATCAAGGATAAGAAGATGTTCGAGAAGTGGGGTAATAAACTTGTTGACAAGGTGTTCGCAACAACCAACGACGGTCTTGGTTTGCTTGCCAACACAACAATAGCCAACGGTGATTACTTGGAGTGGCATACAGACTTGATGTTTGCTGCTGTTCCAGCAATGCTCGACTTCCCTTACCGTTGGATTATCGATATTACCCAGAAGGGTTAATTCTTTAACGTAACTAGATTGTATGACTATGGATTCGGAGATGAACATTTACACTGTGAACGACTACCTTATTAATAAGGTGAAGTTCGAGATGCCGATGAAGGCTCTGTTGGGCATCATGCACGACAGGGAACTTGAAAACGGCATCGACCTCGAAGCCTGCGACAAGGACAAGGTGAGACTTGCCTATGCCGACATGCTGAAATGGTTTGTTCTTGGTCCGAGCAAGGTGAACAACACCTCCGATTCCGATAACGGATGGACTCATTCGGGAGGTGGCTATGATATGTCGGACAACGACAGGAGCGAGATGAAGGCAGAGGCTAACGCTATCTATGCGGAGCTGGAGCCTGATTCGATGCTCAAGAAGAAGTCCACCTTCCGGGTGACCTCCCACGGAGTAAAGAGGGCGAATTATTCTCCTTGGGGAGAACCTCTCCCTCACATCATCAAATAAGGCGTATGGAAAAGGAAAACATCAGAAACCCAAGATACCCTCACATCATCAAGATCGTGAGGAAGGTCGTCGGAAAGGCCGACCCTGATGACCCGTTCGCCGATGATGATGCTCCGGTTGGTGAGGACAAGGAAATCATTCTCTACTATGGCGAAGGCCGCAGCTACACCGATACCACTACAGAGGGAGACAAGAATGTCGACCAGAACAAGAGGAAGTCATCGATTCCGGTCAGATATGACGAATGGGATGCTGACAGATGTCCTCTTGACGGCGACACCATCTACTCCACTGTCGGCAACAATACCGAAGTAGGTATGGTCAAGGACTGCGAGCCGGATAACAACAGAACCGTCGTGTATTGGAACTTAACAAGGGTTTAGATTATGGCGAAATACTTTAGCGGAAAGCGTCTGTCTCTCGGAGCGCAGTTCGAGCATCAGATTAAGCCAAGGGTCGAAAAGCTGGCGTATGACAAGATGCTTGCGATTATGCAGGAACTTGCTCACAGAACCGTCAACTATTTCAAAGAGAACAGGACGTTCTACAATATCACCGGTAACGCATATACTTCGTTCTATGCAGCAGTGTATTACAAAGGAAAGCTCATTTACATGGTGCGTGCCTCGAAGGGTGAAAAAGCACCAACGCGAGTAACCCTGGCAGAAGGAGAGAAATACAATCTCCCGTTCTACTACGACGGAGGAGAGAACAAAGGCTACACCGGTTCAGTCGGTGGCGGTCACCAGTGGGGTCCAAACCTTCTATACGGACGTATCGGAAAGGTGAGATCTACCGGGAAAGACTGGGCACTCGTTGCGATATGTCCTGTTGAATATGCAGTATTCGATAAGGAGAACCGCATTTTCGAGACAGTTTACAACACATACGAGTCTCTTCCAGATATGTTCGATGCCTGCGTAGTGTACGCCAATAGTTCAACTTTTAACAAACTGTAAGCTATGGTAGATATCAAGCAGATATATTTCGACTTAGGGAACGCCGTAAAGGGTATATGCGACAAGGTGTACCCCAGGAATCGCCCTAAGGCTGTTGATACCAAAATAGGCAGCTATATCGTCGTAAGTGTTCCGTACACTATCAGGAACAACGAGATGAACTACGATGGCTCCTACAACTACTATACCACTACTATTCAGATAGAGGTGTATGTAAGAGATAAGGCTTCCTCGGCGAACCCGAACGGATTCAGTCCGTCGGAAATGAGTTGGAAGGTCAAGGCGGTCCTCGAAAGATTCCCGATTTCAACAGACAACATCATCGTTACCAGGCCGAACGTAGCTATTCAGGCTGACGACGGCGCAGGTTTTTCCGTAACGATCATACAGGGAAGGTTACGTACAAAATAAAGTGTATTCAGGTATAACAATTTAAAATATTTTAGATTATGGCTATGACAACTATTGACAAGATGAAGGACATTTTCAATGGTCCTAAGACTCTGCTCTACTCAAAGGCTATTACCGATTTGAGCAAGGCTACAGTTGACATCACCCCAGAGGTCGAGCTTCCAGTTACCGTTGACTCGCTGAAGGCGACTATGGATGACCCAACCATCAACCACTACAAGGTTATCGGTCTTGCTGGTGACTGGGCTACTACCGCAGAGCTCGGCGACTTCAATGTAGAGTTCGTTGTTCCTTCAAAGGCAAAGGACTTGCTGACAATTATGTTCGGCGAGGATGCTATCACAGAGCTGACCAAGGTTACTCTGAAGGGTACAGGTGACGCTACCCTCGACGCTACTACCGGCTTTACAGGTATCGCTGTTGAGCCTAAGAAGTTCAAGATCAAGGGCACTATCGTTATCGTTGACGACGAGAAGGAAAACCTCATGGTTATCACCAATATCGCTCTCTACGCTACCTTGCAGTGGGACAACTCAGGTACAGAGCCGGTTGCATTCAAGTTCTCTGGTTCTATCGAGGGTGCAGGTAAGCGCAGCATCGCTTGGCTTACTAAGGCTCCAGCTCCCGGTATTGGCGGTTAATCAAGTATAGGCTTCTTTAGGTAATTAGATTCAGGATAACAAACCGTAGGGCGGCAGGCTAGTCAACAGCCGTGCCGCCCTATCTCATTTTTAATAGCATACAATCATGGCAGAAGAAAAGAAAATTGAGCAGCCTTCGGTGGACTTGCAGGAGTTGCTTGATAGCGTGCTGCACGACGAGCCTACCGAGTTCGTGTTCCGTGGAAAGAAGCACAAGCTCGGCTGGCTTCGCAAGGGAACCATGAGCAGGTGTTCTCATATCAGGGCTAGTGAGAAGAACGAATGGAAGCGCAACGTCAAGATTTGTGTCTGCATCCTTCTCAACAACATCTGGAAGATTCGATTCCTGTATTGGATCTACTGGCGTTGGCTCTACTACATCAAGGATGTGGATATAGCCGATGTGCTGAGAGTTCTCGATGTTTCTAAAAAAAAAATTTCATCGAACGCATTCTCACTGGCTACCATATTAGCGACCGGGATGACGGACGTGATGATGACGATGACGAGGAGCGAAGCAAAAGCTATCCAAGCAGAACCAGCTGGGGAGCAGCCTTCTCGCTAGCGGAGAAGTTCGGTTTCCTCTTTCAGCGTAAGTACTTCATCGCGGCCTACGACTACTGGTGGGGCTATTCATCGGCGCAGATTGAACTCATGGTTGCAGACCAGCCTCTTGTCGTCTATCCTAAGACCAAGAAGGAAGGTGGTCCAAAGAAGCATACCAAGAAGGAGATGGATGACCTCTACGACAGGTGGATGGAGAAAAAGAAGAATGAGGGAAGCCTCATCGGCAAGAAGATAAGTCTTGCTGATTACTTAAACAATAAACTCTAATTTTAAAATATTCAGGATATGGCAGGTGGAAATTTAGGTGACTTGTTTATCTCTCTTGGCATCAAGGATGAGATGTCGAAGACCCTTCAGAAAATCGTGAAGGGTATGAATGGTGTTGACCAGGCTACTCAGGACGCAAAGAAGCGTGGTGAGGAGCTTGTTGCCAGTCTTAACCAGGTAAACGGCAGCAACTTCTCTAAGATTTTCCGAGAAGCGAACGAATATATAGAAAAGAACTCAAAGGGTATTGCTAATATCGCCAAGATTCTTAAGGGGTCAGGCAGGAATGATGCAAACATCCTTACCGGAAAATTCCTCGGAGCTGGCAATCTAGCCAAGATTGCTAGCCTGTTTGGAACGATAAACTCTGAATTACAGAGAATGTCCAAGAATGAGGACGATGCCGATAGAGTAAAGGCTTGGCAGAATAGGATTTCGAATGCTCTTGCATATATCAAGCTGCTTCAGGATATAAATATCCAGGAGAAGAAGATTAGCAATACAAAGGCAGAGAACCCTAACGTCGATACAAAGAGCCTTGATAACGCAAAGAAATCTCTGAACGAGTTAAGAGAATCCATTATCAGTCTTATCCATAGTGGTGGTGTTGACGACTCAAACATCCTTAGTAGCCTCACGAGAGTACTTGGAATGGCAAAAAAGGACGTTCAGGACATTATCTCTACATTCAAAAAGGACAACCCTCTCTCTGCTTTCACTGGTGGTGCAGCAAAGGTTGAGGCAGATATTGCCCGTGTGACAGAGAAGCTTGCCAAGATGCGAGATTTGATGTCGGAAGGAACACAGAAGGGTTACAGCACGTCTATGCTAACCGGAAGTATTTCCGAGCTTGACAATATCCTTACCCGTCTAAATGCTGCAAAGCTGAACCCTACAATGCTTACCGACGCAGCTCAGATGAAGAATCTTATCTCTGACGTACTCGTTGAAACAATCAAGGCCACAGTAGCAATACAGGCTTATAACCGAGAGAAGGGTAAGATTGTAACCGAGAGAAAGACCGCTGACTCAATATCAGGTGCAGAGAAAAGACAGGAGAAACTTATTTCTTCGACTAACATCCTTCTTGATAATATCGACAAGCTGAATGCTAAGAGTATCACTCTTGGCGTAGATACATCAAAGCTTGACTATATTCGTCAGGAGATTGGGAGAATCAAGTCTGATATCGGAAGCTTTGCCGGAAAAGACTTGCTTGGACAGAGCTTCAAGAATACTATTACGGAGCTTTCGGCCTGGAGAGAAAAGGCAAATGCTGCGCTCAAAGATCAGAGTAAGGAGAATGCATCTGTCAGGGCTGACGAACGCCAGTTAGAGCAAACAGAAGCTCGTTTTAGGAGAGTAAAGGAACTGCTCAGCGAGGTTAATAGAAAAATCGTCGAGTACAACTCATCGTACGACAAAGGATTAAAGGTTGGCGCAGACATATCTAAGATCCAAAACGCAATCATCGGGTTGTCTCATTTCTATGATAAACTCAATCAAGTTAATGTCAGCGACAAGAAAGCAGTTCTTGAACTCATTTCTGAATATAGAATTCTGACCAACAAGATTGGCAACGCAAAGGCTGCACAGGATAAGCTAAACTCATCAGTTGAGAAGATTAACAAATCAACCGACAGACAACTTGGTGCAGATTTAGAAAATACTAAGCGTAGAATTCAGTCTCTTGATAAAGCGTTGAAAAATCTCCAAGAGAAAACCTTCACATCAAAAATGCTTGGCTTAGATGTATCCGAAGCAACAGCTAAGATAGCGTACTTAAAGGGGCAACTTGATGATCTTAGGATACTCAGAGACAGACTGGAAAGAGGAGACAGAACTGCGGTTGGGCAGTTAGGTAACCTTGGAAACGGAAGAGAAGTTCAGGCGGCAAACAACCTTGCGGCATCTTACGACAAGACAAATAAAGAGGCGCAAAGAGGAGTTGAGATTGAACGAAAGCGTCAGCAGGCAATAGTTGACTCAGGAGCTAAGATCCAGTCTCAGCTGGTCCGCGGCTTCGAGAAGGCTAATAGCCATGCGGGAAAACTGAATTCAACCGTGCAGGATTTGAAGTCACTTTTCTTGCAGGGAGGTCTTGTGTTCGGCGCACAGCAGTTCGCGATGAGCATCATCACTACTGGTGGTGAGATGGAGAAGCAACATATTGCTCTCCAGTCCATCCTTGGTGATATGCAGAATGCGAACACAATGTTTAACCAGATTAAGGAACTCGCTCTTAATTCGCCATTTACGTTCTCAGAGTTGAATCGAGATGTTAAGCAGTTGGCTGCGTATGGCGTAGAGTACGACCAGCTTTACGATACAACCAAGAGACTTGCAGATATGTCTTCTGGTCTTGGTGTCAGCTTCGATCGTATCGCTTTGGCGTTCGGACAGGTTCAGGCTCGTGGCTGGCTCGATGGTAAGGAACTCCGTCAGATTGCTTATGCAGGTATTCCTCTGCTCGAAAAGTTATCTGAGTTCTACTCTAAGCAAGAGGGTCGAAATGTCTCTACATCAGAGATTAAGACTCGTATATCAAGCAGAGATGTAAGTTTTGATGACGTGAAGTCCATCTTCTGGCAGATGACTGATGCTGGTGGTCAGTTCTACAACATGCAGCAGGTTCTGAGTGAGACTCTGCTCGGACGATATAACAAGCTGAAAGATGCCTGGGAAATCATGCTTGCCGACTTTGCTAACGGCAAGAATATTATAGGTGGAACTTTCAAAGGTATTCTTGATGTTGTTACCAATCTCGTGCAGCAGATTCACGTCTTGGGTCCTGCTATGGTTGCGGCATTCGCAGGTCCGGCCCTTATGCGTGGAGTTAAGACCCTGGAAGGCGGCATAGGAAAGAGGATACTTAACTCTAAGGGAAATATTGCGAAAGAAGCAGAACTTAAGCTCTTGCGTGGCGAAAAAATAACTCCTGTAGAGAAACAGATTCTTCAGTATAAAAATCAGATTCGAATTCAGGATATCCAGGCACTCGCAAAGGCAAATGCGATAACAAAAGCCGAGCTCAGGCGCTTGTATGTTACCGGCCAGATAACCAAGGAGATGTATAAGCAAGGTATGGCTCTAACCAAGCAGGAAGGTCAGGTGAACAGAATCTCCCTTGGTGGAGTGCTGAAGGGATTGGCTAGCCCTAGTAAATGGGGAGCCGCAGGAGGTCTGCTTCTCGGAGGATTGAAATCCGGATTCAGTTCTATCATCGGTTTTCTTGGTGGGCTTCCAGGAATAGCTATATCTGCCGGATCTGCAATCTTTGCATACTACTGGCAGAAGCATCAGCAGCTGAAGCAAGACATGGAGACTACTGCTGACGAACTGAAAGACAGATACACTAAGATTAGCGAGTTTCTTCGCGATAACGATGCGGATAAAGCCATTAAGGACGGCGATGAGAAAGAGATAGAAAACCTTATTGACGCATATAAGGAAAAGCTGAAGGAGATTGCTCCTGAAAAGGAAAATGCTTTCACAATGAGCCTTCTCGAAAAGAAATCGAATGAGGATAGACTTAAGTACCTCAAAGAACAGCTCATCCTTCTCAAACAGGTTGAGGAGAGCACTCAGAAATCTCTTTCTAACGAGGATACCTATAAGGGATTCGACGAGAAGCTGTCTTCTGCAAAGGAGATAGCAGAAGCGTTCTCTTCGGCATCCGCAAAGGCGAATATGATTAATGCCACCCAATCCGACTTTGCTAGCTTCAACTCCTGGGAGGAAAAGTATAAGGATGAGGTGAAAGCCATGCGCAATTATCTCATTAATGAGCTTGGAGATATTAGCAACAGCCCGGAGTTGCAGGGTAAGGCTAACCAGATTCTTTCGTCATTCTTTGCAAAGCAGGGATGGAATCAGGATGTTTCTGATCAGTTCCGTGCTGACGTTCTTAATGCGATGGGTGTTGAGACTGGCTTCTACGAGAATAAATTCAAGGATGCTCTCGATAACGCAGTAAACACTTCGTTTCCTTGGATTGGTGACAAGATTCGCAACAACCAGGAATTGACAGATGCAGAGAAGGTCCAGGTTTCAAACATGATGAAGGATGCTGCGGCTCAGGTTCAGAAAGACTATCCTTTTGCATCTGACGCATTGAAGCGAATGCTTGCGGCTGATAGATTCGAGGCTGTCATTCATCTCGTATTCAGGAACGATGACTCGGATCTCACTCAGCAGCTCGAAAAGAATCTCAAGGGTAGTGGTTACGACTACCATGAGAAGAACAAGTACGTCAAGAGTTGGGGAAAGGATGCCGGAGACGACTACGATAAAGCAAAGAGCAACGCAGAGTCGGACATTACTGCTGCCAAAAAGGAACTCAACACCAGAAAGAAGATGCTAGCGCTAGGCAATCTTTCTCTCGATGAGTTTACACAGAAGCAGAAGGAGTACGAACTTAAGATGCAGGCTTATCATGATAACTGGGGTGAATGGTTTACTGGAGAAGGCAAGAAGAAAAACAAGAAAACCGGTGGCCGTAGGTCAACAGGCGCGCGGACAGATAAGGCTCTTGAAGATTTGAGGAAGCGCATCGACTTATACAAGAAGATGTATGCTGAAATCAAGAAGTTTAAGGAGCTTTATGGAGAAGGTGCTCTTGGTCAGCTTGCTAATGACGGAGAGTTTGAGGCTATATTCAATGATAAAAAGAGGTTCCCTATCTCCGACTACACCAATTATGAGACCTCTATCAAAGAACTCTTGAAGACTCTCCCGGCCTCAACAAGGGAGAGATTGGACTATGCTGCAAACGAGAAGGCTGGCATTCAAACTGAAAACCGAAAACTTCTCGAAGACCAGCGCAGAGACGAACTGAATGTACTCAATAAGCAACTTGATACTATATCTGAGCAGTATGAGACATACAAGAAGATATATGAGCTGACAGGAAACAAGAAGGGTTCAGAAAACATAGCTTTCGGAGGAACTGTCCAGTTTGATACATACAAGAGGTTCCTGGAGGAGCAGCTCGATATTGCGGTAAAGCACGACAACGTTCAGTCCGGCCTTCACTTGACTACGGACGAGGTTAAGGGAATGAGTCTTGAAAATGTCAAGGACAAGTATGGCGAGGAGACTCGTGTTTACGATATCCGCAAGAAGTTGGAAGGTGAGAACAACAAGATCAAGAAGGAGACCATCGACCTGATGGCTAGTCTGATTGAAAAGAATGCAACCATCGCCCAGCAGATTGAGGATGAAAACCGAAAATACGAGAGACAGCTTGAACTCATCAATGGTATAGAAGACCCACAGATGAGGGAGAGAGCCAGTGATGGAGCCACAAAGACTCACAATGAGAATTTGGCAAAGCTCCAGTTTGAACAGTTCAAGCAGGAATCTGATTGGGTTGCTATCTTCGATGACCTCGACAGAGTGTCTTCCGCTACTATCAACACAATGATTAGCAATATCGATGAGTTTTCTAGGACTACAGGACTTTCGATCGAAGTTGTTAAGCAGTTGCGTGATGCATTGGATAAGCTGAGAAATGAACAGATTGACAGAAATCCACTCCCTTCTATATTTGGAGGCGTTCGTAGAGGAAATGCAATCGGAGAGATACTTAAGGGCAACAGGAAGATTGGTGCTTCCGGAATCAACATCTCGGATGCCCAGGCAAAGAAGACCGGACTGATAGCGGGTAAATGGTATAGCAATGCAGACTTAGAAAATAGCAAGAAGGGAGCATACAATGATTCCTCAAAGGCTATTACTTCTCTATCGGGAAAGATGCAGGCTTTATCAAACATCATGGATCCAGTCATTAACCTGTTTGAGGCTCTTGGCGAGCAGAATTCTATCCTCGGTCAGATTGCAGGAGGTGCTTCCAACGCATTTAGCGCAGCTGCCAATGTATCTGGCGGTTTAAGCGCTCTTGGCCTCGGGTCGGCAGGTCCTTACGGGGCGGCAGCGGCAGCAGCCCTGAGTGTAGGAAGTTCGCTCATCAAGGCATTCGGCGCAGACTACAGCAGTTACGAAAAGGCGAAGGCTGAGTACGACAACCTTACCTCTATCTGGGATTCTCTCATCTCCAAGAAGACTGAGTATATGAATATCCATTGGGGCACTGAGGCTACAGAGGCATCCAAGGAAGCTCAGGAAATGCTCAAAGCCGAGATAGAGCAGACTAAGGTTATAGCTCAGAAGAGACTCAACTCTGGTTCGTCAGCTGGCTCCCACTCCATCTGGTATCGAATGTGGAAGGGTTCATATAAGTACAATGATCAGAACTGGCGTGATGTTGCCGGCGAAATTTCTTCGAAGTACGGAGTTCGGTTCAACGGTATGGAAGACATGCTCAACATGAATTCCGATACTCTTTCCGAAATCAAGAAGAATTATACTGGTCTTTGGGCTAACATGGACTCTGAGTTTAGGGATTACCTGGAAAAGCTCATTCAGTATGGTGAGAAGGCTGACGATATGATTGAGGCTCTTACAGAGAAGCTTACCGGTAATAAGTTCTCGGACTTGGTGTCTTCCTGGGGCGACGCAATGTCAGCTATGGCTAACTCTTCAGACAATCTCATTGAGCACTTCGAGGGCAACCTGAAAAAGACCATCTTGAACTCCATGATTGAGAATATATATGGAGACAAGATTAAGGCTCTCCTTGAGAAGACCAAGAAATATGGAGATCCGAATGGCGGCACAGAGAATATAAAGGATTCGAACGGAAATGTAATCTCTGAGTACACTGGTGCAGAATACGCTGATGTCAAAAACTCTACAGAAGACCTTTCTAAGCAGATAGAGGCGACACGAGACTTCTTAAAGAAGACCTATGGTTGGTCCGACAACAGCAGTTCGTCATCAAGGAACTCTGTGAAGGGAATAACAGAGGAAACTGCCGATATATTGTTAAGTTATGTTAACGCAATTAGGTTGGATTGTTCAGTTATGCGCGCAGAGCAGGCTAAGTACTATCCAGAGATGAGTGAGATTGCCAAATCTCAGCTGACGCAGCTTAATGCGATTGCTCGAAATACGTTACGCAATGCGGATGCGGCCGAGAGGATTGAAAGAATATTCGTTGAGTATAACGACAACTTCAATAGAGTTCTTAACGGAACAAAATCTTTAAAGATGAAGTAATAATCGGGGAGCGCAGATCTATATCTGTGCCCTCTTTTGTATATTTATGCATTTTTAATCGGATATTTCTTGCATATTTATTTTATTTTTCGTATATTTGCAATTATAAAAAGTTGAATTAAGGTATGAAAGATTATTTCAGGATATACATGCAGAAGGAAGGCGATGGGAACGAGGTGAAGGACTCCATCGCCGACTTCGGTATGTACGTTAGCGAGAGTCCGTTCAAGCCTTGCGATGCCGTCAAGGAACCTGTGAAAAGGGAATGGCACGACGAGCATGGAGACGATGAGTACATTGGAAAGGATGGTCTCTACATGGCAGCATACGAGAACAAGGTCAAGTTTCTGTTCAAGGGTGATGCCTTCGGCGCAAACGAGAAGTGTAAGGCTTTCATTGACTATTTCCGCAAGTCTGGCATGATGAAAATGTACTGCGACTTCAATAAGATTGGAAGGCAGCATGTGAGACTGAAGAGCATTGATCCGAACCTGTACAGATATCCGGGCAACGAGGACTTGCTAGTCCTCTCTATTACTTTCAAGATTAACGACCCTGTTACTGACATCAAGCCAATTATGGACGCACAGGACAGGATTTCAAATTTAGAATAGCACAGACACATGAGCACTTGGAATATTTATCATAAGGATGGCTCGAAGCTGACAGACGTTAACGGAGAGCAGATAACCGTTCATGGATTGGAATACTCCGATTCCTGGATGGGCGAATGCTTTTTGACTATCAACTTCAAGCATGAAGTGCCTATCAACTTTCAGATAGGCGACTATATTGTCTATCGTGGCGAGCGATTCGAGCTCAACTACGAGCCGGGCAAGGATAAGCAGGCAAGACCTGACACCTACGGTGAGGGCTTCGTATATGACAGCGTGAAGTTCAACGCATTGCAGGATGAGCTTGCCAGGGCAGAGTTCCTCGATGTTGTATTGAACGACAACGAACTCCACTACACTTCCCTGCCGAAATTCCCATTCTTCGTACAGACTTTGGACGATTTGCTCGACAGGATCAAGGCGAACCTTGATGAGCAGATTGGTGCGGGTCTTTGGAAGATTTACTCCCGAAACAAGGACCGTTCCGTTCAGCGTGGAGCCCTTGAAAGTGAGTGGTTGTCGGTTTATGGAGAGAAAACCGAAGATAACGTCATTGAATCGATGTCTATTACAGTGGACTCACAGACCTGTTGGCAGGCTCTTGCGCTTGTGAACGAGAAGTGGGATGTGAATTTCATAGTCAGAGGAAGAAACATCTATGTCGGTACTACAGGAATTGAGGCAGGGCATATTTTCTCTTATGGTATCGGAAATGGACTCTACGAGATTGTGCAGAACGCAGATTCTGATCAGAGTGTCATTACGAGACTGAGAGCGTATGGTTCGGAGAAGAATCTTCCTTCTCATTACTATGCGGACCTCGGTGTTAAGTACGTGGCGAATATCACGAAAGTGGTTACAGCTAGCACAAATGTCGAGCTTGAACTGGATGTCGACTATATCGAGACATATTTCAAGAATAAGAGAAAGTACGTCGTTTCCGGTCAACCCCAGGAGCAGTCTAATGGATGGGTCCTTCAGGTAACGTTCGATTTTCAGACTACAATTACCGGTTATGTAATACCGTCTGGCAGCTCTGGTAAATGCAGGTTCTACTCCGAGTTAAAGGGAACCCAGACTGACACCGGAGATGAGGAATCAAAGGAGAAGCTTGATGCGTTTATTGCGCAGGTCAAGGCCGGAAATACAAAGATGTATATCACGTCCGGTCTCAATAAGAAGGTCGTTCCTTCATCCATGAAGGAGTACGCAAAGAATCTTCCGAATAATATGTCCATCAACAGGCTTATGCTGCCTGGATTCCCTCACGTATCGCTGAGTGATTTCTACGACTCTCTTACTGAACAGGAAAAGAAGTATGTGAATCCAACCGGGAAACTGCATAAATTCTCTACTGATCCATATAGACCATACATCGATTCTCTCAATATAGAGGAGATTGGACTCCGTTCGGCATCGCAGTTCTTTGATACTGATGATAAGACGAATGGAGTTATAGAAATCTACCCTACCATCGAGGAGATGGAAATCGGTGGTGTGCGTGTGGATGAGATTGATGAGGGAGTTGCTCCTGATGACGACGGAAGGTTTGGCGACAACGAAACAGTAAAGAATGTTGATATATACCTCAACAAGGCTATCGATTTCGACATCAACGACCTTAAGGATAATGACTTCTCCATCTCTATGAAAGATGGTATGTGTGGTGGTCGGACATTCAAGGTGGCATCCTCAACCAAGGTTGACGGAAGGTGGAGGCTTACTATCGAGAGAATCAAGGATGATGCTCTTGAGCTGTGGTTCCCATACAAAGACTACCCTATCAAGAATGGCGACCATTTCGTTCTTACCGGCATCACTCTTCCTGATTCGTATGTGAATGCCGCATCATTGAAGCTCCTTAAGTATGCTATTGCGCTCCTTGACAAGAATGACTACACAAGGTATGTCTATCAGCCTAAGGTTGACGAGCTTTTTATGGCGAGACAGCACGATAAGGCGCAGGCAGACGAAACCGGAACTATCAAGAGCCTGCACGATACACTGAAGGCTGGCGACCTGATGAACTTCAATGATACAGACCTCAATATCGAAGGAATTATCTCTATCGACCAGCTCACGATCAAGGAAGAAGATGGCAAGATTCCGACATACGACATAACACTTCGCGAGGACAAGGAGGTTGGAACCATTCAAAAGATTCAGCAGCAGATCTCGTCTCTTCAAAACGGAAATGGCGGAACCGGAGCAGGCTTGACAACTACACAGGTCAAGAATCAGGTCGCAACAGAGGGAAGCAAGCACTTCATCTCAAAGATAAACGACGACACCGCCAATGGCACAATCACCTGGGAAAAGGTGCAGAAACTTGTAAGTGGTCTGCTTGTCGGTAACTTCAACAATGAGAACGGCGGCTCGTGGACTCCCGATGCAGAAGGTCGTTCGCATCTCATCACAGATTACCTGGAGGTGAGAATGAAGGCTATCTTCGAGGAACTGGTTATCAAGAAAACCTCCACCATCGGCGGTAAGGAGATTATTTCTCCTGCTGGCGGTGTGGTGGCTCATAAGGTAGAAGAGGTTACTGTGACATATAAGAATGTGTCACAGAAGGCTTATCGTTGCTATTTCTTAGCAGAGCAGGAAGGCGATTCTGTAAATAATGATTTCGCTGTTAACGACCAAGTGCGCTCGGAATCATTCAATGTACGCAAGGGCACTTACCACAAAGTTGGCAATCACTTCTATTGGCGATTGGTAATCGGTCGCAATGAAGACCCTGTAGAGTTGGAAGGAAAAAAGTATCATTATATCGACCTCTCGGATATTGATTGCGCTACGGCAAGCGATGTTCCTGCTAAAGGTGATGTGTTGTCGCAGTGTGGTAATAGAACCGATGTAGAACGTCAAAACTGCCTTATCTTCTCGGCGGTAGATACCTATTCGCCATCCATCGGATTGTATCACGGCATTAACAGCTATTCCTTTGCCAATAGGGAGTACGTGGAATATGGCGTAAACAAGCAGACCAACAAGGCATTTTTTAATGTCTATGGTGATATGTATGTAGGCGACCGACCTACTAAGGAGAATGGCTATGAGGGTAGTAGCTACATCAAGTATGACAGCGCAACCAAGCAGGTATCTGTTAAAGGCAAGATTTCTGCCAAATCCACTGTGGATGGCAAGGAACTGTCTCAGTATATTAAGGAGAACTCAGCAAAGGGCTTGACCGAGGAGCAGGTAAACAATCTCATCAAGAACTCGCAGGTCATTGCCGACTTGCAGAATCAGGTGGATGGGGCTATCGAGACATGGTTCTACGAGGGAGTTCCAACACTGACTAATGCCCCTGCAAGCAGTTGGACTAGCGATAAGGATAAAGATACCCATCTTGGCGACCTTTACTACGACAACAAGACGGGCAAGGCATACCGCTTTGCCAAGGATGGCAACACCTATAAGTGGACTATCATTGCAGATACCGACATCGCCAAAGCCCTTTCCGATGCAAGCAAGGCACAGGAGACCGCAGACGGCAAGATGAAGGTGTTCAGTGCCCAGCCTATTCCGCCTTATCAGTTGGGCGACATTTGGGTAAACGCTACCTATCCTACAGATGGAAGAATCTACAAGAATGAAATCCTGCGCTGCCAGACTGCCAAGGCAAAAGGTTCGTCATTTGCCATCGCTGACTGGACTAAGGCTTCCAAGTACACCGATGATTCAGCCCTCAATACCTTCAAGGAAGAGTACAAGAACGATATGGCTAGCTACAAGGAGCAGCTTGATGAAAAAGTGGAGACTTGGTTCTATAACTATGCTCCTACTACTCAGAATAAGCCTGCTTTCGATTGGACTACCGATACATTGAAGTCGCAGCACGCAGGAGACCTGTTCTACAATACGTCAAATGGGTACACATACCGATGGACGGGTACGGCATGGGAGAGAATCAAGGATAACGACATCAACACTGCTATGACCGCAGCGAGTAAGGCGCAGGACACGGCAGATGGAAAGCGTACCGTTTTCACCTCTCAGCCTACTGTTCCTTATGACGAGGGAGACCTGTGGGCTAGCGGTGGAGACGATGGCAAGACTTTGATGGTGTGCATAAAGAGTAGAACTACTGGCAGCTTTACATCATCGGAATGGGTGAAGGCAAACGATTCTGACCTCAACGCATTCGCCAAGACCATAGAGGAGAGCTTGACGGGAATACAAGACCAGCTCGACAAGAAGGCTGAGACTTGGTATCAGTCAACCGACCCGAGCTCATCCTGGACTACCGATGATGCCAAGAAGAAGCACAAGGGCGACTTGTGGTATAACACAAGCAACAACCAGACTTTCTTCTGGAATGGTACGAAATGGGATAAGCAGGACGTACCTACCGAGGTTTTCGACAAGATAGATGGCAAATCCAGTATCTATGTAAGCAAACCTGCATCCTATGAGGAGCGTGACCTTTGGATTTTGGAGGCAGCATATACTCTCGGTGGTGTGGCATACTCTAAGGGCGAGCTTGTCGTGGCAACCAAGACCAATGCTTCATTTAGTGCAGCCGATTGGACAAAGAAGGTTAAGTACACAGATGATACTGTTGCAAACGCAGCAAAGGCAGCGGCGGAGAAAGCGCAGAAGGCGGCAGAGACTGCACAGACGAACGTTACGAATCTCGGCAAGACCGTTACCAGCAACAAGAAGGCATTCGATAGTTATGTTACCGATGGCTACCTAGAGCCTTCTGAGATTGCGGCTATGGCGCAGGATTCCAAGCGACTTGAAGATGCTTTTGCAGCTGCCGAGAAGTCGTACAATGAAGTGAAGGGAGCAGAGGTATTGAAGAGCACCAAGGAACTCACCAACCTCAACACCGCTTTCGCTACCCTCACTACTGCCAAGACGGAACTCGTTACGTATCTGTCAGACATATCAAGCAGATACAATGCGGCTGATACTAACGGCAAGGCTACTATCGTATCTGCCGTGGGAACGAAGTTTACTAACTTCCAAAGCGCATATTCGGCATTTTACGATAAGTTGGGTTTGGCAAACGCCTATATCACTAGCAAGATATATGGCGACTTGAAGCAGAATATTACCGACCTTGCAGGCTACAAGTATATCAAGGACGCACTCGGTCAGACAACAGATATTGATGGCGGTCTTGTAATGACAACACTCCTTGCTTTGAGAGACGCAGACGGAAACGTTCAGAGTGGTATCAACGGAGCGATAGACACGAACAGAGGAAAGAAGAGCATCGCAACTTGGTGGGGTGGTCAGATGGTGGATAAGGACTACAATAGCGGAAGCCTTACTCCTGCTACTTCCCTCGTTCGCTTTGACGGTTCGGGCTATCTTGCAAATGGTGCAATCTGGTGGGACGTGGACGGAAAGGTTCACGCTGACCCTACATCATTTATCATCAGCGAGAAGAATCTTGGCGCATACCTTGCATTCTTTGAGCCTACATGGAAGAGCGGTAGCAATGGCACTAACATAAAAGACCTTGTGGCTTTGACTCCGCAAGCTCCTTTTACGACACTCAGCGTAAGCAATGATTTGTTGGTAGAGGGAAAGCTTAAATTAGGTAGTATTACCCTCAGTGTGGTAAATGGTGCTTTGAAGATTGACGGCAATGTGTATTCCACAGGTGGAATGAGCGCATACGGCGATGGTACTAACAATGGTGGTGGCGGTGGCTTGGTCGCAAGCGTGAAGAGCTACACAGACATCATCAAAGGCACGTATACAGACAATGACTTGGCAAGCATTCCTAACGCTTATGCCATCAAGGCTCTCAGCAATCGAATCGACAACATCAGTTCTGAACTTGGTGGTCTTAGCTTGGATTGGGCAAACATCACTGGAAAGCCTTCTACTTTCACTCCTAGCGCACACACGCACAAGTGGGTGGATATTACAGACCGTATCACCAAGGTTTCTCAACTTACGAATGATAGCGGCTACACCACAAACAAGGGAACGGTAACATCGGTTAAGCTAACTTTGCCAACTGGATTGTCTCTTGGTACGACAAAGGAAATCACAACAAGTGGAACTTTCGCCATAAGCTTGACTTCGGGTTATTCCATCCCTACGACATCAAAGCAAGGGCAATGGGATTCTGCTTACAATTGGTACAAGCTAATGACTACCGATGAGGAAACTGCTGATGGTGTTATCAACAAGTGGAATGAGGTTGTGGATTTCCTTGCTGGCATTGCGCAGACAGATTCATTGGATAGCATACTTAGTGGTATCAACAAGTCTATCACGGACGAAACTAACAGGGCAAAGAAGGCGGAGGGTGCAAATGCTACAAACATTGCCACAAACAAGGCGAACATAACAACCTTGCAAGGCTACTTCACGAATGGCTCGGCGAAGTCCGCCATCAAGCTGACCAACGCACGTAAACTTTGGGGTAACAGCTTTGACGGAACAGCCGACATAAGCGGTAGCATCGTTGTGCCTAGTGGAAAGTACATCACTATTGGCAACATAAAGTTGGAGTATGATGCAACTAACAAAGCGTTGAAAATAACGAATACCTCGACCAACGAAGTTGCAAATCTTTATACTAGTGGTGGTGTATCTGCTTATGGTGTCGGAACTACATCTAGCGGTAGTACTGGAGGCGGTGGATTGAATGGCACGGTGAAATCATACAATGATGCCAAGAGCCTTACAAGCGAAAGTCTTAGCGAGGTTGCTAGTGCTTACTCTGTTGCTGCACTCTACAGCAGCATCAATGATGCCATAGGTCGCATAAACACCTTGGAAGGAGGAAGTGCGACAAGCATAGAGGTTACAGGAAGTGGCAATGCGGTGACAGGTGTGTCGAAAAGTGGTACTAAACTGACATTTACAAAGGGAGCTACTTTCTTGACCTCCCACCAAGACATCAGCGGAAAGAGTGACAAGACACATACGCACAGCGTGAAGATTAATGGTGTCACGAAGACCATAGCAGCCACAGGTGGAACAGCCGTTGACTTGGGAACTTACCTTACTTCTCATCAGTCCTTGGCTGCTTACTTGAAGTCTGCCGATGCTGAGAAGACCTATAGCAAGTTGGGACATACCCACGCATTCAGCGAGATTACGGGAAAGCCAACAACACTTGCTGGCTATGGAGTCACCGATGGAGTCAATGCGGTATCGGTCACAGGCAATGGGAACGCCGTTACTAGCGCAAGCATAGACGGTCACACCTTGACTTTGACAAAGGGAAGCACATTCTCCCTCAGCGGTCACACCCATACCTTCGCTAGCTTGACCTCAAAGCCTACTACAATAGCAGGATATGGCATCACGGACGCTTATACCAAGGCGCAAGTGGACTCGACCATTGCTAAGTATCTCCCTCTTGCAGGAGGAACGATAACAGGTGCGCTTACCGTCAACGGCATCGCTACCTTCAAGAGCAAGGTTGCCATTGGCGACATCTACATCATCAACGATGGAAGCGGCAATCTCTACGTTCAGAAGACGGACGGAAAGACTGCTGCCAACTTCTATGCCACAGGCGGCATCACAGCATACGGAGAGGGAAGTGCTGGAACAACAGGAAGCAACAACTTCTCGGCAAAGGCGTATGCCGATTCCATCAAGCTCACAAGCGAGAACCTTAGCGAGATTGCAAGTGCCTATTCCATCGCCGTGCTCAACAACTCATTGAACGCTGCCATTGGTAGAATCTCCACCTTGGAGGGTGGTAGCGCAACAAGCATTGAAACCACAGGTTCGGGCAATGCCGTAACTAGCGTGTCGAAGAGTGGAACGAAGATAACCTTCACCAAAGGCTCTACATTCTCGCTCAATGGGCATACGCACGACTTCATTACCGTGGGGGCGATTCAAACTATCACGGCTACACAATACACAAACAGCAGTCTGAGCGTGCGCCCTTACTACATCAGCGGTGGTCCGACTAAATACGGAAACATCTTGGAGGTTGTCAGCGGAATTAGCGGCGGTGGTCAGCTTGGTATGGAATGGTCGGGAAGCCAAACCAAGACGGACGGAACGGACACCAACGTAGGCAAGTTGTATTATCGTAGCAAGCGAGACAATATGGCAGGCTGGACGGTTTGGAAGAGACTTGCCTTCGCCGAGGAGCTTGCTTGGGGCAACATCAGCGGAAAGCCTACAAGTCTCAGTGGATATGGTATCACGGACGGTGTGAACGCCGTTAGCGTAACAGGCTCGGGCAATGCGGTTACGGCTGCATCTGTAAGTGGACATACCTTGACCTTGACAAAGGGAAGCACATTCAGCTTGTCTAACCATACTCATTATGTGGGAACGACACAGGTGCAGGGCAGCAGTGCCGAGCAAGCCTTGACAGGAATCACCAAGATAGACAACATCTTGAAGTTGTCAAAGGCTACCGTCACCGTCAACACAAGCTACAAGGCTGAGCAGAATCGCTTGGTGATTTATGGAACTACCTATGGCAACGATGCAAACTACATCAAGTCGGCTGGAAAGCTGTCCTATGGCGATGGCGGTCCGCAATTGGTTTTCTCGACTAGCGAGAATCCAGACGCAAGTGGCGTGCAATCGGCTGCATTGGTTTATACTGACCATGACACGATTGGAACAGGAGTAAGCCTTTCGTTCGTGACGAACCAAGGCGATGCCTACTTTATTGCTCCACACATCAAGGCTCTCACGGCATTCCAAGGAAACCTTGCGTGGAGCTATATCACCAACAAGCCAACCACCTTGTCGGGATTTGGCATTACTGATGGCTTGCGTTCGGTAACTCAACCAAGTGGAAGCAACGTGTTCGTTACAGGCATATCCACTAGTGGAACAGCCGTTACCTACACCAAGAGCTACACAAAGAAGAGCCTTTCTGCGGTGGGCACTTCGGGATGGACTAACGCATCGACCGATGGCAACATTATTCCTGACATGAGCTTCATAGCTTATTGGAACGGAGCATATAGTGGCACAAGTTCAAACCTCGCCTATTGCAACAAGGGTGCTTTTGGCTCGTTTGCCATCAAGAACAGCCTTGCCTTCTCTGAACTTACAAGCAAGCCAACAACAATAAGTGGGTATGGTATTACTGATGCTTATACGAAGTCACAGGTGGATGCAATCGCCGCAAAGTACTTGCCTTTGACAGGTGGAACGCTCACAGGTCAGCTTAAGATTGTGGCTAGCGCATTGAATGGTGCTTACAATGGTTTGCTTATTGGCGATGATTGCTACATTGGTGATTGCAACTTAGGTAACACCATCGGTTTGATGGGCATTAACAACCACAATGCAGGAATGGTGAAGTTTGGAAAGGGAGGTATGCAATTCGGCTACAACGGCTCGAACCACATAGCTTCAACCACCGCACAATGGACAAACCTCAATGCGGATTTGCTCGATGGTTGGCACAAAGACAACATCGTATGGTCGGGAGCGGTAAACAGCAACACCGCAAGCCTTTCCCACTATTGGGCGAAGTTGTTTGACATTACCGTCACAGGCAACCAATGTGATGATAGAAGTTTCACGTTCCTCTTCTCCAACGGATATAACGATACCTATTCGGTTGTCGTGTTGAGAATCCGTCAGAATGGAGCGAATAACTCTGGGGCATACAACTTTAACATATCCTTGCGTGAGTTGGTTGGAAACATGTCTTCAAGGTTGCGTGTGTACTACAACAATGCAACTGGCAATGTTCAACTTTGGGGAAATTGCCAAGGTAGATATGGAAGTCTGTCTTACACAATCATCAAGAAGACAGGACGCACGTCTGCCGATTTCATAAGCCAAGGAACTTTGGTGACAAATACATCGTTCTCTGCGGCTCAAAGCTTGCCAGCAACCACAGGGGATAGCCCTTACACCTTACTTGATGGTGCTACGAGAATTGGCATCGTGAAGCAAGCAGACCAACTTGTAACGGCTCGCTCGCTATGGGGTCAGTCCTTCAACGGAACAGCTAATGTCAGCGGCAACCTGACAGGTGTGGGCAACATCAATACTTCCGCAGCACCAGCAGGAACTATCTACACAAACAACTGGTTCAGAAGCAAGGGAAGCACTGGTTGGTATAGTGAAGACCACGGCGGCGGTTGGTACATGAGCGACAACACTTGGATTCGCAGCTTTGGTAACAAGGATGTATACCTCTCCAACAAACTTAGCGTGAATGGTAACGTCGGCATCGGAACAACTGCCCCATCTCATAAGCTGCATGTGTCGGGAGAAATCTACACCACAACTAAGGTCAACATCAACGGCATCGTCTTGGAGAAGGATTCGGACGGTAACTTGAAGGTTAACGGAAATCTCTATGCCACAGGTGGAATAAGCGCATACGGAGCAAGTGATGGTACAAGTAGTGGTGGTGGGTTGAATGGTAGTGTGAAGAGCTATGCAGATGCCTTGAAGCTTACATCAGAATCGCTGAGTGAGATTGCATCTGCCTACTCTATCAAGCAGCTCTCTATTAGAATCACGTCACTGGAAGGTGGCAGTGCTACATCAATATCCGTATCGGGCGGTGGTAATGCGGTTACGTCTGTTACAAAAAATGGCACTACTATCAGCGTAGTTAAAGGCAGTACGTTCCTAACGGCTCACCAAAGCCTTGCTGGTTACATGAAGACGGAGACTGCGGATGCAAAGTATATGTATCATAGCCGCAACAACATCGTGTCAGATTTGAATAGCTTCGCTACGAATGGTGCTGCACATATCTATGAGATGAACAATGTAACCAACAGACCGAATAGTAATTCTTGGGTGCAAGTGATGAACTGGGGAACAGGAGATTCTGCTTATGGCTTCTTGCTTGCCAATGATTATTCTACTAATGGTCACATGTACTTCCGTCAGAAAATTGCGGGTTCGTGGAAAGATTGGAAGACCATCATCGACTCATCAAACATCGGGTCACAGTCGGTAAATTACGCTGCATCGGCGGGTTCTGTTGCTTGGACGAACGTAAGCGGAAGACCTAGCACGATGAAAAATCCAAGTGCTCTTTCTTGGAGCGGATATTCAAGCGGAAGCTATGATGGTAGTGCAGCAAAAAGCATAAGCATCCCTAACAACACGAACCAACTGACGAATGGGGCTGGATTCATTACGGCGAGCGCTAGCATCACTGGCAATGCTGCCAGTGCCACGAAACTCCAAACCACAAGAACGCTTTGGGGACAAAGTTTTAATGGAACGGCTAACATAAGTGGAAGCATGACAGGTGTCGGCGACATGACCTTGGACGCAGGGGCAAGGATAAAGCACGGTTCGGGCAACATTTACATCGGAAACTCGGACAACTCCAACTGGATAGGTGTTCAAGACATCTGTAGCCAGTCCTCCATCGGAGATGGCAACTGGAGCTTGCGAACGAGCGGAGCTGCGCATTTCAAGGACACGACAATCAACGGAACGGCGACTATTAAGAATTTACTTAGCCTCGTTGACGGCTCGCACAAAGGCTTGAAGATGGGAAGCACGTATATCTCATCCCTCGATGGTGAAGTTATCTTGCAAGGCAACACAGCCCTCCGATTCGGAAATGATGCATGGGACTACAACCAGTGGGCGGGTCTTAAGTACGACCATAGCAGCAAGACCGTTTACCTCGGCATTGCCGATGGAAGCATATTCAAGGCGAACAGTGCCCAAAGTGGGGGTGTCATCAACCTTAAGCAAGGAATAAGCTCCGTCTATACTCCAGCATTGTACGCTGGCGGCGACATTTATCACACAGGTGTATATAGAATGCTATGGAAAAATAGCAAAGCATCAAAGTATCTGAATGTGATGAACATATCGCAGGATGATAATGGCATTCTCACCATAGGCTACGGAAACTTCTCCAACAACAAGAATGTGGTACTTGAAGGCTATAACCTTAACTTTCGAGTTGGCAACAATAGCGGAATGAAGTCCATGTGGCTTAATTACAACAATGGCAATCCTGTGCTGAGTTTGGATGGTAATTTCTATGCCACTGGCGGTGTTACGGCTTACAAGAGTTCCGATGAACGCTTGAAGCATGACATACACGGCGTTGACAGCTTGGCTATCATCAAGGCGATGGGTGGCACGGTTGCATTCCGATACAATGCCGACAACAAGGATAGCATCGGTTGGATTGCCCAAAGGGTTCTTCACAACACCTTCATGCAAGACCTTGTGGAGAAAGACGACAAGGGCTTCCTCAAAATCAACTATTGGTCTCCAAAGCTGATTGCCGTTGCCTTTGGTGCTATCGAGCAAGTTGACGATGAGGTGAGCCGCTTGAAGCGAAGAGTGAGAGACTTGGAAAACGAAGTTGAACAATTAAAAAGTGATAGATTATGAGTTTGAACAATGGAATCATCAGTGCTCCAGTAAGCATAGATGATGTAAAAAGTGTACTTGGAGAGGGTAGCAATGACCTTGCCACATTGTGTAAGTCCACCAACATAAACATGTGGAGTAGGCATAAGCCTGTCATTCATCCGTCTTTGTTTGACGAGAATGCAATAGTAGGTACTGATGGGAATTTTGGCTTTAACATACCAAAGTTTACGTCAGTTAAGGCTTTGTATGAGAATTACATGAAGTACGCAAATGAAGATGGGCTTTATCCTGGCGATGAGGGTTGGAACATTCCTACAAATGGTGTAACTTACGTTCATCCAACAGGTGGCAGTAGCTCACCTTATAGGCTTGGTGACTTTAAGAGTTACGATAAAAATGCTACTTGCTTGATGCACGACTTTGACATAAATACCTACACGGATGAGGAATTATCGTTTATCATTAGTATTGACAAAGATTCAGGTGGAACTCAAATTCCATTTAGGGATATTGCTACTTATAAGAATTGCTACTTTGGTGTGGCTTTTCTTAGAGACGACAGCTTGGCTATCCATAGCATCCTTACATCCAACAACAAGAATGATAATTTTCTAAAGACAACATTTGTGTATCAGAATCTTGTCAATTTGTTGTATATCGCAGTTCCATTTATGTCTCCGATACCCCATTTGAAGAATGCTCCAAATTTGGAAACGTCAGACAGCATCGAATGTTATCCTATCGTTGGGGTTTCTCCTATTCTGTTCTATGGCAAGAACGATACTGGTGACTATATCAAGTATATGTACTTCGTATATCCAGACCGAGACAGCAATGGTAACGAGTGTATAAGAATATATAATAAAAGTACAGTTCTGAATGTCGGTTATGTTTTGTACTTGTTGTATGCTGATTCAAGTTATTATAACGGATATACATTAAAAGATGGAGAATATAGAGTTGATGCAGGATATATAAGCGCAAAAAGCAATGTGGTGACGTACCTTAACAATGATTGGCTGATAAAGGGGAAATCTTATAAGCTGGTTCTCTATAGTACAAATAACAACAAGATAGCACAAGAAATGGAGTTGTAACATCAATAATGTTAAAAATATAAAAACAACGGAAAATAACAATATAAAATTCTTTAATTATGGAATATTTTTTTTATCTTTGCGCTGTTAAATAGATTATTATTCTGCTTTTATTTGCAAATAGAAGAATAAAATAGTTTAAACGTTTAAATTTTAAGGAATAATGAAAGTAACATTTGGAAAGATGACAGAGTTCAAGCGAGAGGTTGACATCGTGAACGATTCGACCAAGATGAAGGGCAATGTTGCCGTCAGTGACGGAAGCATTGTAAGTGTTGACAACGGTGTTGTGTTGGACGGCGACGGCAACCAGATTGCCACGTTCAGCCAGTATTCCACGGACAACTTGAACGTGAACTACAACACCTCAGACTTGCAGAAGATGATTGATGCCGTGACAAGCATCAACGAATTTGCTTCCTACATCAAGGAGCACGTCGATGAGTTGTCGGATGGCATCGTTTCCTCTGACACCACAGAGGAATAACAATTAGCTTGGTTGGTGGGTACGAGGGCGGCAGTCGGTAGTGCCCACTTTCCAACTGAGCGAACTAACATACATTATTTATTAATTAATTATAATAAACCAAGTTAATTATGAAGAAGATTAAGACAATCGAGGCGGTCAACGCCTACAAGACATTGAAGGGCTTCAAGACAAGCTCTTTGAGTGAGGAAACTATGCTGGCGGTATGGAAGAACATGAAGGCTCTCCGTTCTATCGCCGACACCTTCGACAAGGACAAGGAGGAGGCTCAGGAGTCCTTGAAGGATGATAAGTTCGAGGAAATGCAAGGCAAGCTCAAAACCGCACAGGAGAACGAGCGCAAGATGAAGGAGGAGGGCTACACCTACACCAAGGAGGACACAGACCTCTTGCAAGAAGTGAACGCCTACTTCGCTGGCTTCAGCAAGAAGACCATGGAATACTTCAACGAACTCGCCGACAAGGAGGTCGAGGTGGAAATCACCGAGGTCGAGGAAGCCGAGCTGCTTAAGGCTATCAAGGCTTGCGAGAAGGGCTTTGACGATATGGAGATGCTTGCTTGCATCTGCAAGTAATATTTAACAGGATAAGGATGTTCTTTATATGGGCGGCTGATTGTTTCGGTCGCCCATCCTTTTTACTTACAATCTGTAATTTACCCCCCCCCATTTTTGAATGGCAAATCTTACAGATTGGTATTTTTGCAAAGTTTAACTCTAAAAAGTTGTACAAAATGAATGTTTTTTGTGCAGAACTGTTTATTTTTGCAGCACGTTCCTTATTATTAAGAATGAGGAACTAAGAATAAATAATAAACACAAAAAACAAAAAGGAGAAGAATTTATGACTAAAGAGGAAGAAGATGAAGTCCATCGGTTAGTTCAATCAGTCGGTGTTGTACAGTTGTCAAGAGTAATGTTTAAGGGTATGGACGTTAGCGAAATGATTAACGTAATTATCCTTGCAGGTAGAGGCTACAGCGTGAAGCTACTCACTTGGTTCAAGTATTATTGTGAAGTGATGCCTCTGTTTATCATGCTTTTTCATATTGCATGCATGGTAACATTTGCGTCTCATGAAAAAGAAATGTGCATATGGTTTAAGGAGAATTGGGTATCGGCAGCATTTATCTATTTTTCAGTTTACATCCATCCGCTTGTGCTTATAATTGCGAGCAGATTCTTTTGGCTCTGCTACAGATGGCGTATTCCGATGATTATATACCTATTTGGGATAAATGCTATTCATATCGTATACTGGAATGTTTTTACCACCAACGAAATGGTGGAAG